>Ga0114999_10006115_pt1 | contig 13994 bp, 12 predicted proteins | sample ArcticOcean_MG_C_3_FD_89820 | JGI IMG/M metagenome (GOLD analysis project Ga0114999, IMG submission 89820) | Marine microbial communities from western Arctic Ocean - ArcticOcean_MG_CB8_126 | ecosystem: Environmental > Aquatic > Marine > Oceanic | place: Arctic Ocean: Canada Basin | collected...
GTCCGTGTACCTCGTAGCCCTTACTCAGCAGAAGATTTGCGAGATATGCTCCATCTTGACCCGTAATGCCTGTGATTAAAGCGGTCTTGGCTGCCAAATAGATCTCCCATTACAAGCGGTTCTAGACACGAAATAAAATAAAAATGATCGAGTGACGCCCAGCGCACTAATCGTTCGAACTTTATTAAGCACAGATTATGCGTGATGACGGTAGTGAACACTGGCAGCGTCGGTAGCTGCCATTCTGTGACTAATTTGCAGCAGGAATGTTATCAGTAGAGGGGTATATTGCATCACCAGTGAAAATCAGCGGCAATAGGTACAGCGACTGGCGAGCGGGCAACCGCAGATATCGAAGCGGTTGATCGGAACGTTTGGGGATTGGGCAACGACGGCAGGGTCGATGCCTTTGCCTGTGATTCCTTGAGTTACGACGCTAGATAGTGCTGGAACGAAACAAATTCACAACGTCCGATAAGCCTGCGCTGTCGTACGATTGATTAATAGTCAGATTTCAGTGCCTATGCGGAGGTTCAGCATCGGATCGAATATTGCACTTGTAACCGGCGCCGCCGGATTCATCGGTTCCCATTTGGTTGACCGGTTGATCGCTGATGGCTTCTCCGTTACGGGAATCGACAACCTTTCTTCCGGCAAGCTCGAAAATCTCCCTGACGGATTTGACCTGCGCCAGATGGATATTCGTGATGCAGCGGTTCGCGAGGTAATTGCCGATATCCAACCCGACATCGTTTTTCACTTAGCTGCGCAGATCAGTGTTTCTGTGTCGGCGCGCGAACCGCAGTTGGACGCAGATGTGAACGTTGGTGGTGCGCTAAATCTTCTTGAGGCGCTACGGGCGCTTGATGGTGATTCGAGTACAACTCAAGTTGTGTACGTCACGTCAGGCGGTACTGCTTATGGAGATCCAGAGATAGTTCCTGCAGACGAATCGACCCCCATTCGACCTCTTTCTCCTTACGGTGCTTCGAAGTACGCAGTTGAGATGTACTTGCCAATTTACGAGAGACTAATGGGGCTCGAGTATTCGATAGTTCGACTAGCTAACGTTTACGGCCCGCGTCAAGATCCGCATGGCGAGGCGGGGGTTGTTGCGATATTCGCGAAAGCCATGTTGGCAGGGAAGCCACTCACGATATTTGGTGATGGCAACGACCAGCGAGACTATGTTTACGTTGGTGATGTAGTCGATGCGATCGTTAGAGCTAGCAACGGATCACAGCAGGGTCCGTTCAATGTTGGAACCGGAATTGGTACATCGACGAATCGTGTATTTGAGCTAGTGGCACAGTATTGTGGTCACACTGAAGATGCGGTTCATGGTGCTCCCCGGGCTGGTGACATTAATCGAATATCACTCGATTCATCGAAAGCCAAGCGGGAACTCGGCTGGTCGGTGGAAACTGATATTGAAAGCGGTCTTGAACGCACTGTGGAGTGGTTTAGGCAACAGGCCGATTGACTCACGACCGTAACATCTCGATGCACGAGTGCTGTTGCTGATCGGCATAAGTGCGTGCAGAATTACGTTGTCGCGTGAAATTTCCGGCTCTCCAAGAGCCAAAGGTCAAAACTTCGATGTTTGCTAGCCGAGAATGTATGTGCCCCCCAACTATGGGTTGTGCGCGCATGTCATTTGCTACCGGCTGTACTTGCAGCACCGAAACCACCAGCTGTACGTGTTGCCCGTGCTGTACCGGCACGCAAGCTGCTTGTTGACCTCCGACTAACCTCGACTCCCCGACATACCAGCTAGAAACACCTTCCGAATACACGGTTGTTTGTTTGCATTGAAATTCATACGAATTTCCAGTTGGCTGATTAGATCGATTGAGTCGTTACCCGAATCAAAACCTTGAACCAGCGCGCCCGAAATATATCTAAAGCGAAAATCCAATCATTCATTCAATCGTTGAAACAGCAACCATGAACAGCTCTGAATTAAATAGCCAAGCGTTGCTCACATCGAGCCAGCTTCGGGCACTTGAAGCGGAGTCAATTCACATCATTCGTGAAGTAGTCGCCGAATTCGAAAAGCCTGGACTGCTTTTCTCGGGTGGTAAAGATTCGATCGTGATGCTGCATCTCGCAGTGAAAGCGCTTCGACCTGCTAAATTGCCGTTCCCAATTGTTCATATCGACACGGGGCATAACTTCCCTGAGGCGATCGAATATCGAGACCGCACGGCGAAGAATCTTGGCATTGATCTCGTTATTGGATCGGTCCCAGATGCTCTGGAAAGCGGCCGGGTTCAGGCGAGTACGCTGCCGGGCGCTTCACGTAATCGACTGCAAACGCCTGTGCTTCTCGACACGATTCGTGATGGCAAGTTCGACGCTGTTTTCGGTGGAGCACGACGTGATGAAGAACGAGCTCGTGCGAAAGAACGTGTGTACTCGTTCCGAGATGAGTTCGGGCAGTGGGACCCGAAGAATCAACGTCCAGAGCTTTGGAATATTTACAACGGGTTTACGAATACGGGCCAGCACATCCGCGTGTTCCCGCTTTCGAACTGGACTGAACTGGATATCTGGCAGTACATCCTCGAAGAAGGTATTGAACTTCCTTCGATCTACTTCGCACACGACAGGGAAGTTTTCGAGCGTGACGGAATGCTGATGGCTTACTCTGAGTTTTTGAAACCTGAAAACGGTGAGAAGGTATTTACCGAAAGGGTCAGGTTCCGTACGGTCGGCGACATGACCATCACGGCTGGTCAAAAATCAGACGCTGAAACCCTTGAGCAGGTGATCGCCGAGATCGCTGTGGCACGCGTATCGGAGCGTGGTGCCAGCAGGGCAGACGACCGCACTGCTGAGGCCGCTATGGAAGATCGCAAGCGAGAGGGGTATTTCTAGATGGAACTCCTCAGAATCGCCACTGCCGGATCGGTCGACGATGGAAAGAGCACGCTGATCGGGCGACTGCTCTACGACTCCAAAGCGATATACGACGACGTGCTCGACTCAGCTGAGCAGCACAGTCGAAGGCAGAGCGCCGAGTACTTCAACCTGGCGCTACTTACGGACGGTCTGAAGGCTGAACGAGAGCAGGGCATCACTATCGACGTTGCGTATCGTTACTTTTCGACCCCGAAGCGCAAGTTCATTCTTGCCGATACTCCGGGTCACGTGCAGTACACGCGAAACATGGTCACAGGCGCTTCGACCGCCGATGTGGCGCTAATCATCGTTGACGCTCGTCACGGCGTGCTCGAGCAGTCACGACGGCATGCAGTGATCGGTGCGTTGCTCGGTATCCGGCACGTTGTTGTGTGCATCAACAAAATGGACCTTGTTGGTTTCAAGGAAGAAGTGTTCAGGCCGATTCAAAATGATCTTCATGCCTTGCTTGAAGAACTTGAGGTCGAGTCGCATCACTTCATCCCAATATCGGCTCTTGAAGGCGATAACGTTGTAGAGAAGTCTTCACGAATGCCGTGGTACGAAGATGGTCCACTGCTGCCTCATCTCGAGGAACTGGAGCTTCCAGACCACTCAGAAGGTGGACCGTTCCGCTTTCCGGTTCAGTACGTGATACGCCCTCTGACCAGCGAGTTTCACGACTATCGTGGCTACGCTGGAACAATCGCCAGTGGCACGGTCGAGGTAGGGCAGGAAATTGCTGTGATGCCATCGGGTGCGACGACTACTGTGACGGCTATAGAATCGCCTGAAGGTGATGTTACTTCTGCCTCGGAAGGCGAGGCCGTAACTATTCGAATCGACGACAATCTCGACGTTTCTCGTGGTGCGATGTTTAGCAGCGCGACTGAGAAGCCGACAACTGACAACTCTTTCGATGCGACGGTTTGCTGGATGGACGAAAGAACATCGCTCAGATCTGGCGCGATGCTGCGGATCAAGCACACAACCCATACGGCACGGGCGATGGTGAATGGTCTTGAGTGCAAGATTGATGTTAACTCGCTATCAAATCTTGGTTCCTGTGATGAGTTGAAACTGAACGAAATCGGCCAGATGACCCTCCGAACCAGCGAGCCACTCGTGTTCGACGAATATGCAGACGCAAGAGGTACGGGTAGTTTCATATTGATCGACGAATCGACCAACGAGACGGTCGGCGCGGGAATGATCGGTCGTCCACCGTATCTGGCTCCTGTCGGCGGTTAGTGGTTCGCATGGGCTGATGTACAGTGCGTTCATGTCCGTATCAACAATCGATTTGAACCCTTGATAGATTCTTCAACCGCACTCGTAGGAATATTCGCCGACGACCTTACCGGGGCGCTTGACGCAGCTGCGCCTTTTGCCGCGAACGGGTTTCGAACCGTAGTGTCCTCGAATTCCGAACTACCGCATGGCGCCGAAAGTGCCGAGGTGGTGTCGATCAATCTTGGCACGCGTCACATGGATCCGACCGACATTGCTGGTCATGTGGAGAAATCGGTCGGCGCTCTGGCTGATCTTGGCGCGAGAGTCATACTGAACAAGGTCGACTCGACACTTCGAGGTAACCCCGGAGTCGAACTCACCATAGCGCTGCGCAAGCTCTCGGCCGATCACGCCGTGTTGTGTCCCGCGTACCCGCAGAACGGCCGAACGGTTGAGAACGGCATACTGCTGGTGAACGGTATGCCAGTGGTCGATACCGATGTCGGGCAAGACCGGTTATCCCCGCTTCCTTCAAGCGGCGTCGAGAACATCGTGCTTTCTTCGCTTGACCGAGCTGGTCTCAGCTTGCAGGTGCACTTATTTGGAAATGACGGTGGTAGGGCGGTTAGCGATTTACTTCCAGTAATCATTGTCGCGAATGCGAAAACCGACGGCGATCTGCAGGTTCTTGCTGAACGGGTTGTGGGAGCCGGGTCTCGCGCATTCGTCGCAGGATCCGCAGGTGTTTCGATCGCGCTTGCAGATGCATTGCGAAACAGCCGCGGATCGCTTCGGCCGCAGACTGGAACGATCTCGACTGGTCGACGTATTTTGATCGTTACGGCATCACAAAGAACGATAGTGGATCAACAGATCACGGCATTGGGTGCAGAAATCGATTCGATGCATGCTGGGTTGACGGTAGACGAGGCAATTGAGGGAGTGAGCGACGATTCGATTAGCCGCATGACCGAAGTGGTCCGCAATGAGGGCGTGGTGGTCTTACAGGTCGGCAAGCCGGCTGCTGGTGAAGATTTGGGCGTCGACGAGTTACGCAGCGTCGCGGAAAAGATCACTCGCAATCTGGGAGTGCTCGTAAGAGCGATTACCGATGCATCGATCCCTGACGTGGTCGTAATTATTGGTGGCGATACGACAAGCGGTGTACTTGCCGCATGTGGCGTGACGTCGCTGGAGTTGCAGGGCGAGTTGCAACCGGGGACTGTGAGCGCCGTGCCCGGCGACGGTTCGATCGCTGGAGGATTTTTGGTCACACGGGCTGGCGGATTCGGGGATGAAAACTCTTTGCTGGAACTCGTATCGCTGCTGCAAATCGGTCATGGCGTGTAGTCTTTTGCTTCTGGTTCCTCTCTTGAAATACCAAAGATTCGCAAATTACGAATGACCACGTCTACAACTAATCTCCCGGTTCTGCTGATCACTCTTGGCGATCCCGCCGGTGTGGGTCCAGAAGTCACGATCAAGGGTGTGATCGACGATTCGAATGACGGGAGGGTTATTCCGGTCGTTGTAGGCGATGCCCGTGTGATCGAGAAGGCCGTTGCGAACTGGGCGCCGGGGTGGTCGGTGAATGTGATCGAGTCTCCACGATCAGCAAGTGCTGCGTCGAACACGATAAACGTTCTCGATATCGCAAACTGCGATCCTGCCGAGTTTGAGATTGGTGAAGTCGCCGCGTACACCGGAAACGCCGCCTACGAGTACGTGGTCAGGGCTGCCGAGCTTTGTCTCACTGGTGATGCCGATGGCATCGTTACTGCGCCGTTGAACAAAAAGGCGATGGTGATGGCCGGGCACGACTTCGACGGCCATACAGGTCTTCTCGCTCATTTGTGCGGTGTCGATACTCAGTACATGATTCTCGGGTCACCGAAGCTACGGGTGATCCACCTCACTACCCATCTGTCGCTTGTCGACGCTCTGAAACAAGTGAAGACCGATCGGATCGTGAAGTGCACGCGGGCTGCAAATGAGCATGCTAAGCAGCTCGGGTTCGAAAAGCCTCGAATAGCCGTGTGCGGTGTGAATCCCCACTCAGGTGACGGTGGATTGTTTGGCGTTGAGGAAGCTGAAGAGATCGCACCGGCCATTGAGATTCTCAGGGCTGAAGGTATCGACGCCGACGGTCCAGTTTCTCCTGATTCGGCATACCGGATCGCCTATGAAGGTGCGTACGACATCGTTGTGGCGATGTACCACGATCAGGGTCATATTCCGATGAAGCTGGCAGCCTTTGAGACCGGGGTAAATATTACAGTTGGCCTCCCGATTATTCGAACTTCAGTCGATCACGGAACGGCGTTTGATATCGCCTGGGAAGGCAAAGCCGACCATACCAACATGGTTGCCGCAATTGACTACGCTTATGGACTGGCCACGGGATCAGGTAGTCGATAGCCAGCCATACAGCAAACCCAGATAGTGCTCCCTGACTTCCCCTTCGGTCGGAGATCTGTCCTCGGTCAAAGTATTCGATTCTGGTGACTGCCGGCTATTCCGGCTACCGTTGGTTCGACCCAGTCCATCCATCCTCCTCGGGCTGTATAAAATTTAGGATGATCGGCAGTATCATGATCTATCATCATTCGCTGATTAGGCACTGGTCTGTCACCGAAGTAAAAATGGGCTATCAGATGACCACGAATTCTTTCATTTTTATCTGAGAATGGTTCGAATCGGCCGTTGACTACGACGACTAGTGACGAATCGTAGAGACGGTCGTAAAGAGAAACGTGCCCGACAAGCCTTTGACAAAGCAAACACACAACGGCAACTTCGACTTGCCGGAGTTTGTTGAGTACCTGTTCCGGGGTATGTCCTTTTCTTGGCATTTCTGCCTCCCTTCAATATATCCAGTATCTGATCTTTCAACTGGATATATTGAAGGGGTCAGGTCAAGCTGGCTGTCGCCAAAGATTCAAACTAAGGGCGAGCCTGATTTTCCCTTGCTACTGATCCGGAGCCGGCCGAATGCCGGTCGTGCCCATTTCCGAGTGAACGATGCTCATAGCCCGGTGGTGCGGGATACCGTCATCACGTAGCTCCTGATATCGACCTTCATCGATCTGTGATCGGTCTAAGAAGCCACGAATGTCGTAGCGCTCTTCGTCTTCGAGAGGCAGCTTGTCTTCGTCGATCATGAGGTCGAGTGGGTAGTCTTTTTCCTGCATCGGCAGGTGGATCACCTTGTTGTGACGAGCCGATTCGTACATTGCCATCATCACTTCGACGGTGTCGCGGGCGATGCGACCCGAGCCACGGCTTTCCTTGCCGGTTTCGATCCATTCGATGAGTTCTGTTGTCTGTGCTCCGTTGGTGTTGCCGCCAATGGCCTGGTCACCTTCTTTGAGCCCAAGATCGATGCTCTCCCACCCGTCGGTTTCGGCGTTGAACAGCTTCAGCACGGTTTCGGTGACGTGAAGCATTCCTTCTGTGCCACGAATGAAGAATTTACCGGCATCAGAGTTTCGATCCCAGAGATCGGATTGGATGAAGAACTGAAGGCTGCCACCGAAGTGGATGAGACCCATGCATGCATCTTCGATTGCGGTGTCGCGTTCGAACTTGTTTGTGCGACGTTCGACTGCTCCCATCACCCATTCGGCAACGGGGTCGCCGAGAATGTAGCGTGCGCCGTCGATCGAGTGGGTGCCCCAGTTTGCGAGGCCTTCTTTTACTCGTAGATCGGCACGTAGCGGGATGCCGATTTTGCCGTCTTCGACCAGTTCTTTCGCCTTCTCCCAGCCGGGGGTGAATCGACGCTGGTGAGATATTGCCAGTTTCACGTCGTTGGCTTCACACACGTCGACCATGGCATCGGCGCGGCCCATGCCGATTGCCATCGGCTTTTCGCAGATGATTCCTTTGACCGATGGGCCGGCTGCAACTTCAGCTGTGACGGTGTCGTGGAGCAGGTGCCAAACGCAGACGCTTACAATGTCGGGCTCGGCTTTCTCAAGCATTTCGGCAACTGTTGCGTAGCCCTGCGGGATTCCATATTCGGTCATATACATGTTGCGTGCCGCTTCGAGCGGGTCGACAACGGCGACGACATCGACGTTATCGAGTCGCTCGTAGCCCTGCATGTGCGCTTGACCGATGGATCCACAACCAACAATTGCGGCTTTGTACTGATTCGACATTAACTCGGGGTCCTGTGGGTTATCTAGATAAAAGAATGTGCGAGCGGGAGTTTACGCCTGTCCGGTGGATGGTGTTAGGTTTCCGTTGGGTCTGGGCGTCTGTAGATAATCCTTTCTCCCAGCGGGAGAAGCGGCTTCGTTGAGTGAGTGTTCGATTGCCGATCGTCGAAGCTTCATCAGGTAAGAGTTTCGATGAGCGATTGCTGGACAGATGCTTTCCCCTCACCCCAACCCTCTCCGAAAGGAGAGGGGGCGAAAGTGCGCAACTGGTTCGTTACAGCGGCGACCAAGTCCGCCTCGAACGCCCGGAGCTAAACGCCAAAAAAGCCCGGCAGGCTGTCGGAGGTGCCGAGTACGAACATGGAGCCAACTACAAGGCTGAAAATGGCGATCACAATGCCGAGTGCGGTGTGGAGCCTGTGGTGTCGGTCGGAGCCGAGCAGGCCCGCGGTCGCTGCTATCGTGATCAACGTGTTCGAAACGACAAGACCGACTACAAACGCGATGAGCAGGAAGCTGCCGGTGAGCGCTGATGTGGCGCCGGCTGCAGCTGCGAGAAGTAGCGCCTGGCTTCCAGTTTCGGCTCCGATGCCGTGGATCACTCCTATGGAAACGGATGCGCCTGAGCCGTACTGCCTGCGAGCATCCTGGATGCCCTTTTGTTCGAGTGGCACCGATTTCCGAGTGAGTTTGCGATATCCGGTTCTCGCGATGTCGTACACGAGCATCCAGCGGCTGCGCAGTACAAGTTTCCCCTGATTGCGTGCCATCGACCAGATTAGCCATGCGCCGAGCAGTAGCAAAGTGACTCCGACGACCGATTGCATGTAGCCATCGACCCAATCGGGAAGCATTGTGCCGAACCAGATTGCGATCAGCCCCAGGGTGATTACAACCGCTGCATGACCCAGTGCGTACAGAGTTCCCATTCTGAGGGAGCGGCGGTGATTTTTCTGTGAACTGGTGACATCGGATATGGCTGCGATGTGATCCCAATCTATGCCATGGCGCAAACCAAGGCCGAGGCCTGTTCCGAGTAGGGCTACACCGATTTCTGCCGACAATATTGATCTCCAGCCAGTCGCTATTTTGGGCTTTTTGGGTACCTGAGAATCTCAGAGGAATCACAGGTCGAGTGGAACAATATGCGCATAAAATCGCAATTGCAAACTTTTGCATCTGGCGAGTCTGGAGGAAATATGCTGGTATTGCTTAGGGGATGTTGAACTGGAAATTGGTGCCAGATGGGAGTCGCCGGGCGCTGAATTCGTTCGTGGGGTTAAAGTTCACAAATTTCACTAACTTGATCAACAAATGATATCGATTAGGGTTAGTATTACCGAATCGGCGAGATCAGTCGTTGATTTGGAAAGACTGGTGGATATATGTTTTATAGAGCAGGTTGGGCAGTACACATTGGCTGTATGGAGCCGCCACGGGCATGAGTAATTCCATAGGCGGTGGCAGGGATCACCGAGCCGGTAACCTTAATTAAACAAGCCGAATAATCGCTGTCAGAAGCGACGGCTACGCAAAGCGAAAAACAGCCAATAAACCGGCTTGTCTGACCCGTTTAGGATCTGAGTGAATATGGAGTGGCAATCGACTAGCGCGGTTGCCACTCTTCGCGTTGGCGTGCGGGAGTGGGTGCGTTGTCTTTCCCTATCTAGCCTAGGGCTTTATGGGCTCTAATACGCCGTTGCTCGTTACTCACATTCTTCTCCGACGGGGAGATATCAATCCTGCATAAAAAACATGCAACCGTGTAGAAATACTTGTAAATAGACTGAATCACACCGAATCTTGACTAAGCGTTTTAGGGCGCAAATGAGTAAAACTGGTGACAGGCGCGCGCATTATTTGCGCGGAGGCGGGGTAGAGGCGCGGATTAAATCGGGAAGAGTTCTTGATGGAGCGGATGCAGCCGACATATCGGGGTGAAGAGGACGCACTGGCAATGTCAACGGCGTCTGGGCTTGACCACGAGCAGCTCTCGTATCTAATTCACGACATGCGATCGGTGACCACATCGGTTGCGTTGATGGTCGACCTGCTCGAACTGCCCACCGTCCGCGAGATAGCTTTCTCGATCTTCGGGGAGCTTCTCCCTGAGAGTGAGTCGTTCGCTTCTGAGAGTTGGAATGAGGGCTGTCATGTTCAATTTGTGCCGGCGCACCGAAGCGGATATTCAGGGTCATACCTGAGGAATTGTTGCATATGGAACATTTTGGGTGATTGGCGAATGCTTCGAAATTAGCTGGGTAATCGCTGTCATATGGTGCCAACGTGGAGCAATATCTATTCGAAAATCCGCTCGCAATTTCTATCCCTACTTAGGAAACGTAAAGACAGGTAATCGAAGTGAAAAATGCCCTGATGGTGGTTGGTGGCTGGGAAGGCCACACGCCCGAAAAAAGTGCCGACGTGTTTACGCCGCTGCTCGAAGATGCCGGATACGACGTTCGGCGCGAGATGTCGTTAGACATTTTTGCCGACAAAGACCTGCTCAGACCGTTCGACCTGATAGTGCCGATTTGGACGCAGGGCGAAATAACGAATGAGCAACTTGATGGCCTTCAAACGGCTGTGGAATCGGGTGTTGGTCTTGCAGGGTGGCATGGCTGCATGGGCGATTCGTTCAGGTTCAGCCCGCCTTACCAGTTCATGGTTGGAGGGCAGTGGGTGTCGCATCCGGGTGGGGTGATCGATTACGAGGTGAATATTACGAATCACGACGACCCGATTACGGCAGGTCTTGGCGATTTCAAGATGCATTCAGAGCAGTACTACATGCATGTCGACCCGTCGAACGACGTGTTGGCAACCACGAAGTTTGCTGGCGATCAGGCGGGGCAACACTGGATCAAAGATGTTGTGATGCCGGTGTACTGGAAGCGCCAGTGGGGCGAAGGGCGAATATTTTACGGATCGGTTGGTCATGTATTTGGCGATTTCGATGTGCCCGAGGCGCGTGAAATTATGAGACGAGGAATGCTTTGGACCACACGATGAATCCAATTAGAGCAGGGGTGATTGGCTGCGGGGTCATCAGCGGAATTTACTTCCAGAATTTGACCAGATTTGAGTCGGTAGAGGTCGCGGCCTGCGCCGATCTGAATCCTGCTTTATCGGCTGCGGTTGCTGAAAAGTATCCGGGTATCCAGGCCGTGACGACTGAACAGTTGCTGGGCGATTCTTCTATCGACATCGTGCTGAATCTCACGCAGCCGAAGTTTCACCATGAGGTGATGAAAGCTGGTATCGAAGCTGGCAAACACGTTTATGGCGAGAAGCCGCTGAGCGTTGAGTTTGAAGAATCGGCTGAGTTGATGGGACTGGCCGAGCAGCGCGGTGTGCGAGTTGGCTGTGCGCCCGACACTTTTCTTGGCGCAGGTATTCAGAAGTGTCGAGAGTTGATCGACGCCGGCGCTATCGGGGAGCCGATTGCTGCGACAGCGTTTTTCACAAGTCGGCGTTGAAAACTGGCATCCGGGTCCCGGGTTTTACTACACCCGGGGCGGAGGTCCGATGCTCGACATGGGGCCTTATTACCTGACTGCCCTGGTGAATTTACTGGGACCTGCGAAGTCGGTTACCGGGTCGGCAAGGGCGAGTTTTTCAGAGCGAACGATCACGAGTGAACCGTTGAACGGTACGAAGATAAAAGTTGAGGTCGCTACCCACGTTTCGGGAACGGTGAACTTTGTCAGTGGTGCGATTGCCACGGTGCTGACGACGTTCGATATCTGGGGTGCGAAGCTGCCGTTCATCGAGATCTACGGGAGCGAGGGATCACTTTCGGTTCCGAACCCGAACAACTTCGGAGATCCGGTGCAGATTTTGACCCGCGAGAAGGGTGAGTGGGAAGACGTGGCAAACACACGGCCGTTCGCCGAGAATTCGCGTGGGCTTGGCGTTGCCGACATGGCCGCCAGCATTTCAGCGGGTGAGCCTCATCGGGCGAGCGGTGCGCTTGCGTCGCACGTACTGGAGATTCTGCATGCGTTCGGCAACAGTGCTGACTCAGGTCAACGAGTTGAGCTGACGACAACATGCGATAGGCCGGCGCCGCTGCCTGTGGATTTGCTCAGACTCGTGTAATTTCGAGCTTGGCTTGCCGAGCGCTAGTCGCTGTTTGCGGTCTGTAGGGCATCGACGATCCATGCATTTTCGGGCACGCCTTTAAAGCCGGCCGACGTCATGTAGACGCGGCAGCGCGGGGGGTAGTCGCCGGTGTCTTCGAACGTGGGGTCGATATCGATACCGTTGATCCTGATCGACGGCGATCCAGCAAACTTCGTCTTCACCCCGGTCTCGAGATCCGGGACTTCAACCAGCTCGATCTGCTCGTCGATACCGAGTTCTTTGAGCGTTTCCTGCAGTAATTGGTCGGCAACATGATGGTTCGGGCAACCGTCGAACCACAGCAATTCGAGTTTCATGTCTATTGGCTTTCTGAATCGGATACACCATTTAGATGATGTATCGGAACAATTTGGTTTAATCTCCCCTGTTGGGTGACCTGCCCCCCCACCAAAACAGACCGGGGTAAATGTTAGAAACTCTGGTTCTAAAAGGGGGTAGAAATGCCAAGAAAAAGACACAGTCCGGAGCAGATCTTACACAAGCTCCGTGAAGGGCTTAGAAGTTTCCCTCGGCCGCTTCTTTCAGGATCTGCTTGTCCAGGGCAAGGTCGGCAACGGTTCGCTTCAACCTTGCGTTCTCTTTCTCTAGCTTCTTGAGCCGTTTCGCCTGGTCGAGATTGAGTCCACCGTACTCGCGTCGCCACCTTTAATAGGTGTGGTCGGTGACACCGATCGCTCTTACCGCTTGACCAACACTCTTGCCATTTGCAACGGCAACTTCGACCTGCCTGAGTTTGACTAGAACCTATTCCGGGCTATGTCTTTTTCTTGGCATTTCTGCCTCCCTTCAAAACATCTAGTATCTGATCTTTCATCTGGACACGTTTGAGGGGGGCAGGTCAAGACGCTGAACTTCGGTGTCTTTGTACAACTCCAAGGCACCCCCCGCTACCTGCCGTGGCAGACATGTGGGTGACGCCCCTGCAAAAAAAGGCCAAGCTGTCACCTGAGTCCATTCATGCTGCACTGATCAGGTCCCGACGAGGTTGATATAGGTTGAGAATTTACAGACTGATACCCAGTTCTCTCTATAGAATCTCCCTATGAAAATCACCGATGTAAAAATAATTTCGTTCAAAGGTAAATCTCGGTTTACCTCAACCAAATGGGGTTATGAGGTTTGGGGCGAGGAGCACGACGAGGTTCAGCGGATTCTCAAGATCGAAACCGACGAAGGTGCCGAGGGATTTTTCACAGGGGACAATATGTACCTTGTGGCACCCACGACGGAAGTTATCGAGCAGATGGTAAAACCGCTATTGATCAGTGAAGACCCGCTGGATCGAGAACTTTTGTGGCAGTGGATGATGGGTCACCACGGGATTTCTGAAGCGGTGATCGGAGCGTTGGACTGCGCGTTGTGGGATCTGGCAGGTCGGTCGGCGGGAGTTTCGGTTGCGCAGCTTTTGGGTGGCTATCGAGACAAGGTCAAAGCCTACGCTAGCTCTGCACCGAACCTCGGATCACCCGAGGTCTACGCCGCCCATGCCGTCGAAATGAAAAAACGGGGCTACACCGCCTACAAGGTCCACGCCAACATCTACTGGGA
>Ga0114999_10006117_pt1 | contig 13991 bp, 10 predicted proteins | sample ArcticOcean_MG_C_3_FD_89820 | JGI IMG/M metagenome (GOLD analysis project Ga0114999, IMG submission 89820) | Marine microbial communities from western Arctic Ocean - ArcticOcean_MG_CB8_126 | ecosystem: Environmental > Aquatic > Marine > Oceanic | place: Arctic Ocean: Canada Basin | collected...
CAGAGCGTCTCCCGGGGTAACTTCAACGCGAAGGAAAATGACATTGAAAATGTCACGTTTTTAAACCACGATTTGTTTGAAACACCCATGACGGAACGCCTCAAGTCCGTGTCACACGTGCTTCTTGACCCGCCCCGATCTGGTGCAGAAACGCTGGTAAAAACACTTGCGGGAAGTGATGTGATAAGGGTAGTGTACGTCTCCTGCAACCCCAAAACGCTGGCCCGTGATGCAGAAACCCTGGTCAACGCCGGCTATCACTTCGACAAAGCAGGAGTTATCGATATGTTCCCGCACACCAACCACATTGAATCGATAGCAGTCTTCTCGCGCTAACCCGGCGCAGACATTATGGTTAAGGTCAAACGAGAATACAGATTCACTACCAACGGGTCAGTGGATTTGGAACCCTGGTTGGCTGAAGTTGCAGAGCGACAGCCCGATCTCGATATCGAGCAGATTCGTGCAGTTTGCGAACTATCAGAACAGGCTGAGAAGAAGGCTAGAGTTACCGATCACGATTCCTTACGCGGTAGCTATCAGATGGGGCTCGAGATTGCGGACATCCTAAGTGACCTTAATGTGAACGGGGATGGCCTAATGGCAGGTATTATTTATCGTGCCGTGCGTGAGAATCAGATCACGCTTAACCATGTGCGCAAGCAATGCGGTGATCAGGTAGCGCACCTGGTAGAAGGTGTGCTGCGAATGGCCGCGATCAGTAGTATCAAGTTTGGGGATCGAAAACCCGTTCTGGGCGAACGTAAAGATCAGCTGGAGCAAGCACGGCGGATGCTGGTTGCGCTGGTGGATGATGTCCGGGTTGCGCTGATCAAACTTGCAGAAAGAACCTGTGCGATTCGTTTGAACACAAGCCGAGAACCCCATGAACAGATTACGCTTGCTCGGGAGGTTTTTGAAATTTACGCACCCCTCGCACATCGGCTTGGCATTGGTCATTTAAAGTGGGAGCTGGAAGATCTGGCATTTCGCTATTTAGAGCCCCTGTCCTACAAAAGAATCGCTAAGTTGCTGGATGAAAAGCGCATCAGCAGGCAGGACTATATTGATCAGTTCGTGGTTGAACTCGCCAAAAAATTGCAGTCGGTGAATATCGATGCGCGGCTAGAGGGTCGAGCGAAACATATCTATAGTATTTGGAAAAAAATGCGCCATAAAGGCATTACTTTTTCTGAGGTCTATGATGTGCGCGCTATCCGGCTGCTGGTAGACGATGACAACGACTGCTATCGGGCGCTGGGTGTTGTTCATAACTTGTGGCGCAATATCCCGGGAGAGTTCGATGACTACATCGCGAATCCCAAAGAGAATGGCTACCGATCGTTGCATACCGCAGTTATAGGTCCGGACGGTAAGGTGCTTGAAATTCAGATTCGTACCGAAGAGATGCACGAGGAAGCTGAATATGGCGTGTGTTCTCACTGGTTGTACAAGGTGCCAGAAGGTAAAACCCAGTCTGAGATGTACGAAGAACGATTAGAGTGGCTACGACAGATTCTCGATTGGCAGGATGAGTTTGATGACGCACCGGATCTCGCCAAGGAGATACTCGATGACGTTGCTATGGATCGAGTCTATATGTACACGCCGGAAGGTCATGTTGTCGATATGAGCCCAGGTTCAACGCCGGTTGATTTTGCATATCGAGTGCACACAGAAGTTGGGCACAAATGCCGTGGTGCGAAAGTTAATGGTCGCGTTGTCCCGTTAAACACGGCGCTAAAATCCGGTGATAAAGTTGAAATCATTAACGGCGATGAGGTAGCCCCGCGGCGAGAGTGGCTTCATGAACATCTGGGGTACATATCAACCTCAAGAGCGAGAGCAAAAATTCAAGCCTGGTTTGGACAACGCGAAAAACAAAAAAATATCGACGATGGCAAAAAACTTCTGGTGGACGAACTTTCTCAACTAGGGGTTGAAAAGCTGGATTTTGAGCAGTTAGCCGAGAAACTATCTGAGCCGTCACTGGGAGCACTTTTCTATGCCATCGGTGTAGGAGCGCAAGAAACTTCGGAAGTGGTTGATCGTGCGGTTGAATTGGCAGAGGCCCGTGACAATCAACTAACGTTGGGTTTTGTTGAAAAAGACAATGAAAAAGTAATTTTGTCCGGGCTCGGTGGAATGGACTATATTATTTCTGAATGCTGCAAACCGGTGCCGGGTGACTCTATTGTTGGAGTCATAGATGATGATAGTCTTGTGAATGTACATCTTCAGGATTGTTTGCAGGCACTCAAGGCAGATATTTATGGGCGACTCATCCGGTTAGATTGGCAAGAGGAAGTCAGTTCGACGTTTCCGGTCAGCATCGAAGTTTCTGCCTACGATCGCTCAGGGCTGCTCTATGATATTACTGGCATCTTTATGCGAGAGGATACCAATGTGTTGTCGATTCAAACGGTGTCTGATAAACAAAACAATATGGTCATACTCAAGATGGTGATTGAGGTTACTAAGCTCAGTCGTCTATTAGGAACTCTAGAAAGAATTGAACAACTACCTAACGTCATTACCGCAAGAAGAACAATAACGTCATAAGACCACCCGGTGTCCGGGAAAAAACTAAGGAGTAAAGAGTGAGGATCATCCTTTTGGGAGCCCCCGGAGTCGGGAAAGGCACGCAGGCGCAGTTCATAACTGAAAAATATGGCATTCCGCAGATCTCTACTGGAGATATGCTTCGCGAGGCTATAAAAGCCGGTACACCGCTGGGTAACAAGGTAAAAGCTGTGATGGACAGCGGTGCGCTAGTGACCGATGACATAATTATTGACCTGGTCAAAGAACGCATTACCAATGCTGACTGCAATAACGGATATCTCTTTGATGGTTTTCCACGAACTATACCGCAGGCCGAGGCGCTGATTGATCAGAACATCGCGATTGATAGTGTTGTTGAAATTAAAGTACCTGAGGACGAAATAATAAGTCGGCTAAGTGGCAGACGGGTGCATATTGATTCCGGCAGGGTGTATCACGTCGACTACAACCCTCCTAAGCAGAAAGGTCTTGATGATGAAACTGGTGAAGCGTTGATACAAAGAGATGACGATCATGAAGATACAATTAAAGAACGCTTAAAAGTTTACCGTGACCAGACGGAACCATTGGTCGAGTTTTATAAAAATCTTCGCAGTGAAAATACAAAATATTTTACTATTGAAGGCAGCGGAACCACTGAAGAAATATGGAAAAAAATTTCAACAGTACTGTAACGATGTAAAAAGTTTTTAAACACTGCAGTAAGACTCTGATTTAATTTCGAATTTATTAAAAATAAAGGTGTGAAAACCGAAATTTTTTTTCTAAACTTCGCAAAGTATTTGCAACTGTGTGCATTTGAGTTTCTTAGTTGTAACTTTTTAGTAGGGGATACCCCTCTAACGAGACTGCCGAGGAGATGAAAACTGGATTCTTTACACACTGCTGTACGAAGTTAACTTAAATTAAACAGGAGCGATTATAGTGGTTGCCAAGAAAAAAGCTAAGAAAAAGCCAGCTGCAAAGAAGAAAGTTGCAGCGAAAAAAAGACCAGCTGCTAAGAAAAAAGTAGCGAAGAAAAAGCCAGCCGCTAAGAGAAAAGCTGCCGCGAAGAAAAAGCCAGCTAAGAGAAAAGCTGCTGCAAAGAAAAAGCCAGCTAAGAAAAAAGCTGCAAAGAAAAAAGTAGCAAAGAAAAAGCCAGCTAAGAAAAAGGCTGCTGCAAAGAAAAAGCCAGCTAAGAAAAAGGCTGCTGCAAAGAAAAAGCCAGCTAAGAAAAAAGCTGCTGCAAAGAAAAAGCCAGCTAAGAAAAAAGCTGCAAAGAAAAGACGTTAACTGTTAAAAAGCCCCCGACTCAGGGGGCTTTTTTCATGTCTAACGTTTAAAATTGACGCGGCGTCCTGCTATCTACTGGATAGTTGGGCGTCGGTGTTAATATTCAAAAAACAGGCCGCTTCGGCGGAGAAATCGACGACGCTGGGCTTCTGAGAAGCCACCCAACCCGCCACAGATTTTTGTCCAGAATTCAAATAAATCTTAATAGAATCAATGGTATAGGTTTTTGCGAGGAACACCAGATGTTGGTTCCTGTCGCCGTCATGGGCAATCGCGAGATCAGTCCCGTTAAGTGCTTGGCGTAGTCTGGAAACGAGGTTGGACGGAAGTTTAGGCATATCGCAGGGCACAACAAGTACCAGTTCCGTGGTCACCAGATCGGCACAGCTCACAACGCCAGAGAGGGGCCCACTGAAGAAAGGTTTTTCGTCGGATCGAGACGCATAAGGTAGTGCAGAAAAGCGTTCCTCGTTGCGTGAGTAGCTGATGATCAGCTGATCAACTTGAGGTTCAATGACATTGATGACATGTTCGATAAGCGGCTTGCCCTGGTATCCAGTCCAGGCTTTATCTTGCGACTGCATACGACGACCCGCACCGCCAGCTAGTATAATTCCAGTAACTTGATTGCTACTCATGTTGGATCCCCATGCGTTTGACTAGTTTAAACAGATTGTGACGGAACTCTATCACTACTTTGGTAAAGATGGTTTTCTTACAAATTCGGTGTCGGGATTTGTTGTTCGCGAACAGCAAGTTGCGATGGCGAGAGTTGTCGAGCAATCAATTAAGGAGAACGATGTTGCGTTTTTGGAAGCAGGTACTGGTACCGGAAAAACGTTTGCTTATCTGGTGCCAATATTTTTGTCGGACAAAAAGACCATTATATCCACAGGTACCAAAACGCTACAGGATCAGCTCCGTTTTCAAGACCTGCCCCTTTTGGGCAAACTTTTTCCTAAAACACGCATTGCATTGCTAAAAGGTCGAAGTAACTATCTTTGTCCTCATAGGCTACAAAAACATCTAAAAGTCTTGTCAACGGATAAGAGAACACTCGCACGTTTAGTAGATGTTCAATCATGGGCGCTGACCACAACGACCGGAGACCTTGGAGAAGTGTCAGAGATTGATGATCGGCTGCTGCCATTTATTACCAGTACTAAAGACAACTGCCTTGGTTCCGCGTGTCCACAGTTCGAAATATGTCCTCTCTACACTGCGCGTCAGCGAGCAGTCGATGCGGACGTCATCGTAGTTAATCATCATCTTTTGTTTGCGGATATGGCGCTAAAGGAAGAAAGCGTTGCCGCGATCTTACCGAACGTTGGGGTCGTCGTTGTCGATGAAGCGCATCAAATACCTGAGATTGCGCGTCAGTTTTTTGGTGCTTCGATAAATAGTCGTCGATTTGTCGATTTAATTCGAGATCTGCGCAGTGAAATGTTTCTGTTGGGTAACGATGATCCACAGCTACTTGGTCTGGTAGCGCAACTGGAATCAGCAATTTCGAAAATGGTAAAGCTCATATTTGAGAGTGGTGCGGATTATGATCACTGGTTTAGCGTTGGTGGGCAGCACGTTGTTGAAGATGTCGATCATTGCCTTGCGGATTTAATGGACATGATGCATATCGTGTCTGTGCGCAGCCAGGGTATGGAAAGTTGCCGACGTCGTGTTGAACAGCTAGCGGATGACTTCGTGTTGCTTACTGAACCGACAAATCTGGAAGACTATATTCACTGGATAGACAAAAGTGCTGCTGGTTTCAATGTTCATTTATCCCCTATTAACATTGCCGATAACCTTGGGCAACTATTCTATAGCGAGGATACCGCATGGATATTCAGTTCCGCCACGCTCTGTGTTGATGGAAACTTTGAGCACATCAAGCAGGCCCTGGGTGTGCCGGATGCAACCGAAAAGCGTTTTGCCAGTCCGTTCGATTTTGGCACTCAGGTTCGTGCGTGTTTACCGCCGGACCTGCCGGCGCCTGGTAATGATGCGCATACCGAACAATTGGTGCAGGCTGTACTACCGTTGTTTCGGGAGAACAAGGGTCGATCCTTCTTTCTTTTCACCAGTTATCGTGCAATGAATTTTGCCCGGGATTTACTTCACGCAGAGTCGCTGCCAATTTTTGTCCAGGGTTCGATGACCAGGCAGGCTTTATTGCAAGCATTTCGGGAGACTAAAGGCAGCATTCTGCTTGCTACCCATAGTTTCTGGCAGGGTGTCGACGTGCGGGGTGCAGCGCTTACCTGTGTGATCATTGATAAACTACCTTTTGCGAGCCCGGAAGAACCCTTGCCCAAGGCAACTATGCAGGCAATTGAGGCAGCGGGTGGTAATGGATTTGTCGATTATCTGTTGCCCCAGGCGATCATCTCGCTGAACCAGGGTTTTGGTCGACTGATTCGATCGGAGACGGATCGTGGGTTGTTCGTACTCGGAGATCCGAGGATTAGGAACCGGTCCTATGGCAATGTCGTCATGGCGAGTTTGCCAAAGATGCCGTGGGTCGATATTGAGGTCGCAGGGCGCTATTTACGTGAAATTAGTGAACCAGCAGGTGTTTAAGTGAATATTCTGGCAATTGATACATCATCCTCCGCCTGTGTGCTTGGTCTGCAGCTGGGCGATGACAGGCATACTGATGTTCGTCAGTCGGAGCGGTCCCATAGCCGGGACATCCTACCAGCGATCGAATCGCTGCTCGCAAACGCGGATACCACATTAGCGGAACTCGACTGCATTGTTTTTGGCCAGGGTCCGGGTTCATTTACCGGACTGCGTATTGCAGTCGGCGTCGTTCAGGGTTTGGCCTTTGGGCTCGAGATACCCGTTGTGCCAGTTTCCTCGTTAGCGTGTCTGGCTCAGGCGCAATATCGAAACCACAATATCAGACGCTCGGTGGTCGTACTGCATGCCAGAAAGGAAGAAGTTTACCTTGGTATTTATGAGGTCACTGAGCACATCGTACGGCTGGTTGGCAAAGAGTCGGTGACAGACGTCAGCGATATCACGCAGTTGCTGTCCGGCGACTGGACGGGGGTGGGTGATGGCTGGGTTTTGCGGGAACAGATGGAGGTGAAATTTGGCATTACCATGCAAAGTATCATCACTGATGTCTTTCCTGATCCAGAGGCATTGCTTGATCTCGGAGTGAATGGCTACAAACTCGGACAAACTGTTTCTGCTGTTGATGCAAGACCTGAGTACCTGCGGGAGGTAGTGGCTACCCCGGGCCGCAAGGGGTGAGTCGCTTTCAGTTACAGTCTTCTGCTTCCGGGCTTCGACTGGCGGACACACAGAGTCGGCAACATCCTCTACAAATAGATTTTGCATCTGGTCAGTTTAGTTATCGTCTGCACAAGGGCGGGGGTAAGCAGGAGTTGCTGGCCAAGGCAGTCGGTATCAAACAGGGTTTGTCTGTTCTCGACTGTACCGCCGGTCTTGGCAGGGATAGCTTCTTGCTGGCGTCTATGGGTTGCGACGTCACCATGCTGGAGCGTTCCAGGGTCATGGCTATGCTCCTCGAAGACGCGCTACGGCGGGCTGAAAGTCATGATGATCTTAAGGTATCGGTAAACCGAGTCAGGCTCCTTCACGCTGATGCGATTGGCTACCTGGCGACCCTTGAACGCGTGCCCGACGTCATCATGCTTGATCCGATGTTTCCTACCCGTAAGAAGAGTGCGCATGTTAAGGGTGAGATGCAGGTTTTGCAGCGCTTTCTTGGCAGCGATGGTGATATCGAGGAACTGTTTGCCGCGGCGCAGGCGACTTCCTGTAAACGGCTTGTTGTGAAACGGCCTGTTTCTGAGAAGTCTGAAATGTCTCCTACGTTTTCTCTTAAAGGCAGTTCTACTCGGTTTGATGTTTTTGTTCGTTAACGACCGCTACGGCCGGCGGGGTATTATTTTGCATCACTCGCACTCGGCCTTCTTCAGACTCTCGGTTGTGCCCTCTGGTTGGGCCTGGGCGAAGTAGCGCATGGGTTCTTGTTAGGTCTCAGCGGCCGCGAGCCATGGATCGTGTTGCAAAACAATACCCCACCAGCCTTCGCTGTGTGGATTATTGCAGGTGTTGAATTAGTTGGATGTTACTGCCTGGAGGACGTGGTAGCGCAGGCTGGTGTCGAGGGTGTCGGCGGTGTTGGTGGACAGTGGGGTGAAGTCGTCGGTGATCGTGACTCCCCGGTTGTTAATGCTGTCGTTATCGATGTTGTTGTCGGTGCTGGTGTCGTTGACGTTGAGCATGTTGTTGTTTTTTAGTGTGCGGATGAAGTTGGCGAACAGGGCGGGGTCGCAAAAGGTGGGTGAGTTGATTCCGTATAGGATGGATAGCGTTTGGGCGATGCGACTGGCGTCTGCTTCTAGTTGTGCAAGGGAAAGTTTTTTGTTGGATTCTAGTAGCGCGACGACGATGTAGAAGCGTTCCAGGGTTGGCTCGATGATTTCGGAGAGGTAGGTTAATGATGTGTAGTTGGAACTGGTAGGTTCTGGCGTTGTGATTGTTGTTGACTGGATGTCGATGAGGTTGGTGTCGTTTAACAGCGTGAGTGTTGTCGAAACGACGGATTCAATGTCGCTATAGGGCAAAAGGAATTCGCTGTGTAGGTAGGGATAGAGCGTGCGGACGAATTCGGTGACTTCATTGCTCGTGGTCGTCACGTGGCTGCGAATATATCGTGCGACCAAAGACGGCATGGCAAATATGTTCACGACGTTGTTGCGGTAGTAGGCGAGCATAGCCGCGAGTTCTGGTGTGGCGCTGATCGTTGCGCCAAAGGCATGTTCCTGACGATTCACACCGGCTATATTTATGGCCGCTTCAATGATTTCTGGGCCGGGTAGTGCAGTGATGGTGACCTTGTCGCTGTAATGGGTGGCAGCCGCGATGGTGCGCAGTAATTCAACCTGGTGTAGCAGTTGTTGTTCTTCCATGGTCTGTCGTGGCGTGCAAAGCAGTGCGGTTGCAACGAGGGTGATTGGGTTGACGGCGGTCGCACTGTTAATGCGTGTAGCCAGGGTTTCTGCCAATAGTTGGCAGGTGGTGTGGAACTCTGCATCTGTGAGAGTTTCGGGTTCGCGCCATGCCGGTAAGTGTTTATCCAAGAAGGTATCGAGAATCAGGGGTTCACCGAAATTGACAGAAACTTTTCCGAATGAGTACTTAAAGGATCGCAATACCCCGAAGATGTCGAATATGGATTCTGTTTTTTTATTCTTACCGGTGAGTTCTCCCATATAAGTAGCGACTTCCAGGACGCGTTCATAGCCGAAGTAGACTGGCATGAGGCACATGGGTCGCGAGGAGTCACGTTGAAAGCTCTTTAGTGTCATCGAGAGCATGCCGGTTTTGGGTGTCAATGTGCGCCCGGTTCGGCTTCGGCCACCCTCGATGAAGTATTCCACAGAGTAACCTCGGGTAAACATCTGATGCAGGTACTCGTCGAAGATGGTCTTGTACAGCGCGTCTCCCTGGAAAGAGCGGCGCATATAGAAAGCACCGGCCCGTCTTAGTAGTGGGCCGATCAAGGGCAGATTTAGGTTTTTGCCAGCGGCGATGTGTGGCGGTGCCAGTCCGTTGTGATAGAGCACATAGGACATTAAGAGGTAATCAATGTGGCTACGGTGACAGGGGATATAGATAATTTCGTGGGAGCGTGCCAGTAGTTTTACGTCCTCTATATTGTTGACGTCGAAGCCGTCGTAGAGTTTGTTCCAAAACCAGGCCAACAATGCCCGGAAAAAACGGATTACCCGATATGACTGATGCGCCGCGATTTCCTGGGCGTATGACAGCGCTCTTTGTTCTGTCACCTGCAGACTTTCGTTATTTTCGGCCGCTTCTCGATGGACTACTGTCTTTACTTCGTTGCTCGATAGCATGGTATTAATGAGCGTGCGGCGGTGTGACAGGTCAGGGCCAATAATGGCCTGTCGTTGGTGATTAAAATGGACACGTAACACTCGAAGCAGTTTGCGTATTTGTTTTTTCGGGTCTGGTTCGCTGGCGATGAGTTCTGAGAGATTCACCGGTGCACTGTATTGCACCAGAATATGTCCCGGGTGAAATATGATTGCCAGGAGCTTCTTGAAGCTACTGGTGACTGACCAATTCTCAGATAAGATTAGCTTGAAGACTGATTTTTCACGGTCTGGCTGGTGGCCCCAGAATATGGATACGGGCACGATCTTGATGGCCTTACCCGTTGCCAGCTGGTGGCTAAATAATCGGGTCATCCTCTCGGACTGATGGCGTTGTGTACGACGACCTAGACGACCTTCGGGGTGGCCGACGAAAAATACCGCGCGTTTTTCGTCCAGGTGATTGATAGGTTGCGATGGCCTGGGAAGTCCGGCGTTCTCGCAGCATTTGTCTGTGACCAGTAAATCGGCCGTGGATCGAAAAGGCAGGACGTAACACACTGCATCGTCATCGCCTAAACTAAGGTTTTCGGCACCGAGGATGGTAGGCTTTATCCAGGAGGATAGTAGGGTGCGGCTAAGCCGAAACTGGAGGGCTTTGAGTCTATCGATGAGTTCCATCAAAGAGATCCGAGATTTCCTTTGCAGTATCAGTACCCTCGATTTCGATCTCGTAGAGTCTCGAATATTTGCGATCCGTAACCTGCTGAATATCGTCTTTCGTCGAAAGAACAGTGGGTCTTAGAAACACGAGCAGGTTTTGTTTCTCGTAGGACTTAGTCTCTGTGCTAAACAGTCTGCCGATCAAGGGGATTTTCCCCAGAAGAGGGACGCCGGTATGGTTGTTGGTCACCTTGTCGCGCGTTAATCCCCCCAGAATAATGACCTCTTTGTTGTCGACCAGAACGGTAGTGTCGATGGTTCGTTTACTGGTAATGAGGTCCGCGGCAGCTTCGCTGCCTATGGCCTGTAGGCTACGCTCTTCCACTTCAGAGACTTCCTGGTGAATCTCTAGCCGTATGAGATGTCCATCATGCACATGGGGTGTTACTTGCAGCGTTAAACCGACGTCCTCCCGCTGGATTGTGGTGAAAGGATTGTTTTGTGTACCAGTCAGGCTGGAACCGGTTCTAAAGGGTACGTTCTGACCGACCACTATTTTGGCCTCTTCGTTATCCATGGTAGTAATGCTGGGTGTAGACAGTAAGTTGGCGTTACTGTTGGCTGCCAGGGCACGGATAATAAATGCGAAACTGGTGGAATCCTCCGAGATTCGCCCCCCGGCGAGAAGCGGTGAGCTACCAAGTTCGATAGCGGACGGTGTATTGGTTGCAATGGACTGCAGGATGTTGGCGAGCGTGCTACTGGGTGCTGTTAATCCTAACGGCACATTGGCGCTGGACGCATCCCCCACGAATAATTCGGAGCCAAGTTGCTGTTGGAAATCCGTCGTAACTTCGACAATTGCGGCTTCGATGAGTACTTGCAGTCGGCGAATATCGAGGTCAGCGATAATCTCTTTGAGCTCTATCATGGTTGTGGGGTTAGCTCTTATCACCAGCGCATTGAGAGCGGCATCGGCTTGGATACTGACCTTTACATCCTGACCAGGTGCCTCCTTACCATCCGAGCCGCTATCGGAAACCAGGTTTTTTAGCAGTTCCGCGAGTTCTTCTGCATCGGCATGTGCCAGGCGCACGACTTGCACGGTGCTGGATCGATTGGCGGGGACATCCAGTCGCCTGACCAGTGCTGCCACTCTTTCAACGGTTTCCTGTTCACCTTTAACCACAAGACTGTTGGTTCGTTCGCTGGCTACAAGGGTGACTTTGTTGGGGCCCTTTCCACCTTTGCCAATCTCATCGGGCGCCAATTTCTCAAGTAAGGTGAGCATGTCTTCAACCCAGGCTTCCTTCAGGTCGACGATTTCGATGAATGCCTGATCCGATACATCAATCTTTTGCACGATTTGAATGATGCGATTGATGTTACTAGCGTAGTCGCTGATTAATAGAACGTTCGGGGTATCGAGGCCAGCAACGTGACCATGTTGGGGGATGAGTGGTCTGATGATCTTGGTCAAATCGGTGGCGACTGCGTTTTTGACCGGCACTACGCGCGTGATCAGTTCTTCACTGTCATCGTTGGTAAAGTCGTAGGGGTTCCCGCTTTGTTTAGCGAGCACCTGTTGTACAATTTTTGTGGTACTTCCGGCGGGTACCGCCGCAAAGCCATGTACGCGCAATACACTGAGGAACAGGTCGTAGACTGCATCAGCATTCATGGACGTGTTGGAGACCACGGTGACGTTGCCCTTGATCCGAGGATCGATGACAAAACTCTTGCCAGAGATCGCCGACACCTGAGTGATGAACTCCCGCAAATCGGTATTTCTAAGATTTATTTTCCATTCATCCTGGGCAGCGAAGCTCATTTGCGCCGTCATCAACAGGATGCAGGGCAAACAGTACTTCGCCATAAAGGTTGCTCTCATACCAAATTCTCCGTAGCTCATGGGATCGGGACGGTAAGAAAGAACCGTCTGGTATCCCTTTTAACCTCGACTCGGACGCGTTTTTGCGCAAGGGTTCTGTCGATAAGTGCTGAATCGTTGACCACATTACCTACGGGAGTCCCGTTCACCGATAAAATGACATCACCCCGTTTAAGACCAGCCTTATTAAGCATATCGTTCGACACTGAACTGAGCTGATATCCCCTGGCTTCTCCCTGCTCTACGGCAGATACGCCAAGATTGGACAGTGTACCGGTTGGATCAGCGGTGATGGATTCCTTGTGAGCCTCTACATATTGTCTAAGCGTCGCACCAGGGGTGCTCGATTGTGGGCTGTTTTTTGCGGTTTCACGATCTGTGATACGGGATCGAATCTGGCTCAATCGGGAGTCGCTGGAAGATCGTCTCGGTGGACTATTAATGGTGGTGTTTGCGGTTCTAGTGGGGCTGAGGAGTGACTGCTCACTGAACATGAGCTTTTCCAGACGGCCGCCACGCTTGATCAGTATGTGATCGTCATGGACGGAGTCGAGGGTCGCATTCCCTGGAAGACGGTCACCGATACTGTACAGTTCTCCGTCTTTATTTTTTTGTGCAACGACAGCGGTCGAGTTGCTCGGATCATCGGAAGTAAAGACCCCGAGTAGCTCAAGGTTCAATTTGGTCTGTGGTGCATCTACAGTCGTGGGCGCTGATATCACTTCAGCACGACCAAAGATGTTCAGTTGTGTGATATCAACATTATTCTTGGGCTTGCTGGATGGTTTTGTGCGATCAGTGGCTTGGGGAACCGGCATCGGGTCCAGGTTGTCCAGTACAAAAACAGTCGTATCAACCACTGCCATCATCATCAGAACCACAAGCAGCATACATACCAGCGTTGCTATACGCTGTTGTTGTTCGTGCCAGAAGTTGATCAGTGAGTCCAAGGTGAAATTGACGTCCTAAGAATAAAAGTTACCATAACAAGGATGGGTAAGGCTTACTACACCATCAACGTAGCGCTAACAGTGCCTATAGAATCTTTTCTTCATAAGTTAGTACGACATCCAAGGTATTGGTTCCCTCAGGCAAAGGCAAGTCTGCCAACACAAACAACTGTGAGTAGAACTGTAGCCGCGCCCAGCCATCCTGTCCTAAAAAGATAGACAACACCGGTAAACGGTTATGCTCCACATTTAGGGTTAACTGTCTGTCTTCTATCGCTAGTTTTCCGGCGAGGGCCGGCAGGTTGATCGCCTGACTGCCATTGGTGACCTGATAGAGCACCTGGCCACCAGTCCAGGAAAGATCGCCTTCGATTGTGGTGAACCAGTCGTTTTCGACGGTCAGGTCAACTTCATTTACCGCAAAGGTCCCGCTGATTCTGAGTCCATATTGCGCGCTCACCTGGTCGATATAGTCGCTACTAACGAAGCCATTTAGCGTCGACAGATGGCTGTTCTGGCCATCTGTCGTAAGCTGTCCAGCCAATTCGTGGCCGAGGCCACTTATGGTGAGGTGCAAATCAGCCAACCCTTTCAACAAAGGCATGGCTGCCAGCTTCCAGTGCAGCATTGAGGTGGGAAAATCTCGATATTGGATGTCGGCTGTTCCGCCCCACACGGTACCCCCGACCCGATAGACCGTGGTGTCAGGAATGCGCGCCACGTCATCTTTAACGAAACGAAAAGCAATCCCCGCGGGTGCATAAAGCACCAGAA
>Ga0114999_10006121_pt1 | contig 13981 bp, 12 predicted proteins | sample ArcticOcean_MG_C_3_FD_89820 | JGI IMG/M metagenome (GOLD analysis project Ga0114999, IMG submission 89820) | Marine microbial communities from western Arctic Ocean - ArcticOcean_MG_CB8_126 | ecosystem: Environmental > Aquatic > Marine > Oceanic | place: Arctic Ocean: Canada Basin | collected...
ACTTTTAGATATAGCTATAACTGCATCAGCTTTAAGCCATATCTTTACTAAAATTGATATTGAATATTTACGTAATATATCAACAAACCTATTTCCTTCTAAGTAAGTTCCATACTTGCCATGAACTGTGACTACCCATCTAATCTTTTCTGGTAATAATAAATTAGAAATGTAAGATAAAAAATCACTTCTCGGCGAGTGGCTATGTATGACATCAAATTTTACTTTAGATAGGTATCTTACTGATCTAAATATTGAAAATGGATTAAAGCCCTGAAGTTTCTTGGGACCATTAAATCTTACTATTTCAATATCTAATTCTTTGAAACTGTCTTCCAGAGAGAAAAAAAACTTTAAGTCCTTTCCCAGTAATATAACTGAGACATCGTGGCCATTCTCTCGTTGAAGCTCCACTAAGCTATACAGATGCGATTCGGAGCCTCCTCTTGATAAGTCGTTGATTATATGACAGACCTTCATATTAGAATATATCTCCTTTATATAAATCTGGATTAAATTTCGGGGTAACCCATGTAGATTTACTTGGAAAAACATCACCGTTTAATAATTCTTCCTTGCCAGGAGTTTTTGCAGCAAAAAAAACTATATCCAAATCTTTTTTATTATTTGGAGGGTTTGAAGAGTTCATTCGATACTTTTTTATGACCTCATCCCTATAAGAAAATCTAGCTTTTAAGTTCCTATCTCCTTTAATGAGATAGTTAGATGTTTTACCGTTTTTAAAATATGAAATATCATAGTCTTCTATATCTTTAGTAATAATTAATGTCTGATTCAAATAATCAATGAAGCTACTTTCTCTTTCAGCTAAAGAGTAGTAATGATCTTTAACTTTTATATTTTTATAATCAATAAAAATGATCGGAACTTTATTTTCTTTCTTAATAAAATATTTGTTAATTACAGAAAAGCGATGGTGCCCATCAAGGAGGACAATTTGTTTTGGAATATTGAAATTTATTCCTTTTTTTATTAAATGAATACTCTGGTTACCAAAATCTTCTGATGGAATAGTCTTAATATGTTCTATCTCTTTGTTGCTTTTATCCATAAACAAATCTATTGAGGCACAATACAAAGCTTCCTCTAGTCTAAAAACTTTCAAATCATCAATTAATCTATTCTCTTTCTCTTTAATTGTGCTTTCATGAGGAGTGATATATGAAAATAATTCTGATGTTACAGGAATTGTTAATAATAATGCCTCTGTTTTCGTTCTCTCACATTTGAGTAGGTATTTGTTCATTTGTATAGCTCTTAAGACAGGTTCTTCATGAAATTATTAATAAAATTGACTAATTTATTCACTGTAACCAGGTCTATACTGTTATAAATACTAACCCTTACTCCCCCTACACTTCTGTGACCAGCGATCCCATGAAAGTTAGATTCCTTAGCTCCAATTAGAAATCTTTCTAAAATGTCTTGGTTTTTAACGTTCAAAACAACATTGGAAAATGATCTTGCTTCTTCTTCTACTGGTAAAATAATGCTGTCTTTATAGGTGTCTAGCACTTCATAGAGTGTATTCGCTTTTTTAATAGACTGCTTTTGAAAGTACTCAACGCCTCCTTTCATCTTGATCCATTTAATCATCTGATTAAGAACAATAATTGGAACTACAGGAGGGGTGTTGTATAGAGATGATTCATTGATATGATTATTAAAATCAAGATAAGAAGCCAATTTGTTATTAACTAATTTATCTTTTTTTCCAATTACAATAGTAACCCCTGCTGTGCCAAGATTTTTTTGTGCTCCTGCATAAGCACAAGTGATATTCTCCCAGGAAACTTTTTTTGATGCTATATCTGATGACATATCAATGACTAAGTCATTACCAATGTTATTGTAATCTTTTATTTGTACACCGTTAATTGTTTCATTGGAGGTAAGAAAAATTAGCCTACAAGAACTTTCCTTATCTAAATTAGTATTTAGAGGTACGGAAGTGTAGTTTGTTGACTCCCCATTAAATAAAACTTCTGTTTGACGAAGTTTTGACCCATCTAAATGTGTCTTATTACTCCAAGCTCCACTTACAACATACCCGAGCTTATCGTCATCATCAGAAAAGTTCATAGGTATACAAGTATTTTGGAAAGTTGCACCTCCCTGTATAAAAATAACGAAAAAGTTGCTAGGAATACCCAATACTTCCCTCAACCCCTCTTCTGACTCTAAGATAACATTGCTAAATTCTTTAGATCTATGTGAAATTTCCAAAGCAGACATTCGACTATTACTGAAATCCTCTATTTCATTAATTACAGCCTTTTTTACTTCTTCTGGGATGAATGAAGGCCCTGCACCTAAATGTATCAAATTAGTCAATATTTTCCTTATCTTTATATATAGAGTATATAATTCCAAAGATAATCCCTTGGAAAGAACTAAGTTCTTCAAATACTCCAATTAATACTGAGAACGTACCCAACATAACATACAAAAAGTACCTGCCCCTACGAAGAAAGGTATATATTTGAGTAAATATTAGGGTTACTGTAAGAATTAAGAATACCGCGCCATGAGCAACATAGTTAAAAATCAACAAGTTTTGAAGATTTATAGTTCCATATAGATAATAGGTCTCTCCTGTCCCAAAAGGATGTGATATATATCTGGTCGACATGTATTTTGGGCTAGTTCTAATTGTTAAATAATTTGCTACCAAATTTTTATTTGAAAAATATTTTGTATATTCATAATTTGCATTAACCAAACCTACCCCATTAAATGAAAAGCTACTATCTTGAATATAGTTAAAAATATTGATTCGTTCTTTGCCTAGTAGAGCCCCTAATCTATCAATATAATTAAGACTCCTATCCTGCTGTGGTTGAGAAGAACCTCCTGAAACAATTAATTCAATGCTAGTTGGAGTTACTAATCCTAAATCGTCGCCAAAAGAGATAGAACTGAATGGATTCTCAGAAGACCAATTCCCACTTTCATCCCCAGCAATAATCTCTACATCGTAAGTTGAATTAGGTGATACTTGATCAAATGTAATTCTATAACTTGTAAACTTTTCTCCTTGTGCAGGAACTTCCATGTAGGATACTCTGTTAACTAGAATTTTATAGCTCGTTACTGCAACATTATCTGTAGCATTACCCCACAAGATATCAAAAGAGTCTGCACTTACTCTAGAAAAAGATACCGGATCAGAGGTCCAGATTGGAGGTTCGGAATCGAATAGAACCGGACAATTAAGTCCTAACTTATTCACATCACATTCTCTGACGCTAGAAGCGGATCCAATAAATAAAAAGACTAAAAAGAAGAATAATGGTAGATTTTTTTTTATTTCAATATTATTAGTAATCAATGTAAGAATAAAGAGAACTAGAGATAATAGCACGACAAAAAACAGTAAATCACTTCTCGTTAATCCAATTATGTACCCAGCAATCACAGCAACTAGATAAGAAAGTTTTGATTTCGAAGTCATAGCAAGAAAAGTAAGCGGTAATAAGAAAGAAGAAAAAAATATTGGTTCTCTAAATGTACTCATAGCTCTATGATTTTCAGATATCCAAAATGTTGTCTGTTCTTCGTGGCCGTATATACCAGTTCCTGGTCTGTTTCTTGATATGTCAAAGAAATCAAAAAGTTGCCCAAAATAAATAAATATTCCAACTACTGAAAAAGCTAGAACTAGAAAAGCAATTATATTTATAGTTTTTTCAATATTTATGTTTGATTTAGCAATAAATAAAAAACATACAAAGAATGATGAGAAATTCAATAATCTCAAGAGTGTATATTGTGAAAAAAATTGATCATAAGTGTCGTAGTGAAGAAAAGAAGAAATGTTTGGAATAAACAAAACTACACACAATATTGCTACAAATTTTACTTCACTATCGAACTGGTACTTAGTTAATCTAATAATCGAAACTAATGTTATAAAAACAACTGCAATCCATGGAATAGGAATAGAGAAAACCTGCATAGAGTCTAATGAAAACAATAGGAAAAAAACTACGATAAAAGTGTAAAAATATCTACCTATTAACTTATCTAAAATACTTAACAGTTTGGCCCCCCATTACTCCATGAATTGACAACTTGGTTAATAGCATTATCTATATGGTAATTAGCCTTTGAACCTTTTATAGCTCTTTCTCGATAGTCTTCTAATAACAAGCCTCTTGAAATACCTGGTGAGAATTCAACATTATTCGCATGGTTTGGGACGTCGACTTTAATTAAATCCAAATATATAAAATTTGAGAGAAATATAGAAATAAGCAAATATATTTGTACTTGTTTGCTTATTTCTATTTGACTTAGAATAAGAAAAAACATAAACAAGGAAGGAAGCATGTGTCCTTCTTCAGTAGGTAGCCTCATAAAACTGATTTCAAATAAAATAAAAATTAATATATATGGAAAGTTCGATTCACTAATTTTAAAATTATTTTTATTTTTTATTAAAACATAAATCAACCCAAAAAAACCAAAAAAACCAACTAAATATATCTGTTTATAAATATATCGCCCAACCCTGTTAAATAATAAATGGTCAGTATTAGTCAAGTTCAGAAAGCAGAGGCCTCCAGCAAGATTATAGGCGGGGTAATAAATGAACAAAAGGCCAAGCAAATAGAGTAATGTTATCAACGAAACTTTCTTCGCACCAAGATCTTTTTTATGCAATATATAAATTCCTGCAATAAAAAAAATAGCATTTGAGAGTCTTGTGGCTGAAGATAAAAGCATCAGCACTAAAAATGGAAATTCTGGCTTCTCAAGATTTTTTACAACAAAAATAGCGGCTAAGCTGAAAAATAAACCGACAACATAATCAATAATGCTAAAGGATGAGATAAGTAAAATCGGTGAGAGTAGCAAAGCATAGTACAAGAAGTCATTCTCTTTCTTATCATCAAATAATTTATGTGTAATTAGGTTTACTCCTACTAAAAATATAAACATAACAAGAAGCACTCCCCTGACTTGAAAATTAATGAGACTTGAAACTAAGTATTCAAAAAGAGGAAATCCAGGAGATCTAGAAGGAAGATATATATTTTCACTAAATATTAAAAAAGATGAAGCATAGGAGCCATAAGAATCCCAATCAGCACCAATAAAACCTTGCCTGTAAAAAGGAACAAATAAAAATAGCTGAATAAAAGATACACAGTACTGTCTGTACTTTGTAATAATATTCATATTCTCTTCTTTTCAAAAATATACAACTCATATATTTTCTGAAGAGACATTCCAAGAACATAAGCTATTGCTACTCCAAGAATTGGAGATTCTCTTGAGAAATAGATAGCACCTGTTAAAAAAACACTGGTATTTAGAACTCTAGAGTAGGCATGAAAGATTAATCTATCAGTAAGTAATAATGCTTGTCTTACCCAGAAAAAGAGTAAGAAAACTAAATAACCAAATGTCATAATAAGCCAAGGGAGATAACTTTCTTGATAATTGACACCCACAGTAAATTCAATAATCCATGGTCCTAAAAAGTATACAGCCAGGAGAATTAGAACTGACAATGGAAACAAGATTGTATTAGTAAGATTATAGCCAATCTTTCTTATCTGATTCTTTTTCTTAACAAATTCTGATTGCACCCACGGAGTGAGTGCTACTACTAAATAATTGATTGGCATCAAGAGCCTTTTACTTATATTGTATATCCCTACAGCTTCGTATCCAGCAAAAATATTTATAATAATCAGGTCAAAGTGATTTGGAATCATACCTACTAGCTGGTCAAGTCTAAGAGTTAAAAGAAACTTTCTTGAAAGCTTAGCAACTCTGTAGAAATTTTCAATAAATGGGTTTGCAAAAAAATCGTTATTTATTCTTGAAAAGACAACACCAACTGAGAGAATTCCATATGAAAAGGCATATATTGAATGACCAAGAATAAACATCTCTATAGTTGGGTTCTTTAAAACCAATAATATTACCGCTACAAATCTTATCATGACAGAAATGAACTCAACAACCGCAAATAAATTTAGTTTCTTTTCATAAGTTAAAACTCCTTTCGCTGTTTCGCTAAGGCCTAAAAATGGTCTGCAACAAATGTAGACTAAAAATATTCTATAGATTGAGCCCATATCTTCAATTCCAAAATACTTTGCAAAAGGAATTGATATAACAATAGAAATCATTGAAGCAATTATTCCTGAGACAAGATCAATCAAGAGTGAAGAAACTATAATGTGTTGTTTAATAATTTTAAGATCCTTAAGAGCTACAAGAGTAAAGTCTGATGACCTTGAATGTATAGATCTGAATACTATTGCGGGAAGGGATAAAACTAAAGCAGCTTGACCAAATTTAGAAGGCCCCAATTCTCGTGCAACTATTGATGCTTGCACCAAACTTAATATGGCGATGAAGAATTGAGAAAGAACTAATGTTTTAGTTTCAAATATGAACTTGTAAATTGATTTAAAATAATTCATAATATAACGTGGAGCTGAGGGGATTTGAACCCCTGACCCTCTGCATGCCATGCAGATGCTCTGCCAACTGAGCTACAGCCCCTAAAATAGCTAATAATTTTAATTCTACGTATCTATAGTGGTTATTTTGCAATCAAAGTATAAATCTTCTAATAAGTAAAATAATCTTGCTTCTTCTGTCAATATATTAATAATAAGGCCTTCTGCAGCAATCAAGGCCCAAGATGTGCTCTCACCCTCTGATATAGAGCTGATTTCATTTAACTTATAAAAATCCTTTAACTTATATATACTTGCACTTAACTGCTTCTTAGAACGTGCTGTAGCTAGTAATAAAAAATCTGAAAAAGGATCCTGACGTAGTTCTATGTTCTGGATATTAAAACAATTTTGTGCTTGTAAGATTTTGAGAGATTCAAGAACTACCTCTTGCTGTCTAATAATTATCTTATTCAATAAAGTCACTAAAAATAATATTAACATGAAATTATAAGTCCACTAATCTAATTAAAAGAGAGCTAAATTTTGAGAAAAATCATTATTGTTGGAGCTGGTGAGGTAGGGAGCTTTCTCGCACAAAAACTTTCCGGTGAGCAACATGAAGTAACAGTCATAGAAGAAGATCCCAATAAAGTTGAAAATATTTCAAATGAACTAGATGTTTTGGTCATCTTGGGAAATGGAGCAAGCCCTTCAAGTTTGACAAAAGCAGGAGCAAGTACAGCAGACCTAATCATTGCTGTTACTGAAAAAGAAAATGTCAACATGCTCGCTTGCTATGTAGCTAAGAATCTAGGAACAAAAAAATCTTTTGCAAGAGTCCAGGATGAATCTATGAAAAGCGAGCAAAGTGATTTAAAGATTGACCATATTATCGATCCATCAGAAAGTGCTTGTGACGAAATAGAAAAACTATTATCCCGATCAGGAATTTATGACATCTATGAATTTGGAGAAGGGAAACTACTTTCCATTGGAGGCGTTGTTACAGAGTACTCTCCTCTAATCGGAAAACCTTTGCACTCTATACATGAAATAGATGCTCAAGGCCACTGGCTTATTACTGCATTTTCAAGAAATAATGAGTCTTTCATTGCAAATGGTGAAACAATTATCAATGAGAATGATCACATAAAAGTTATAGTAAAGAGCGGTGAAGTTGCAACAGCACTATCTCTTTTAGGAATCAAAGAAAAAAAAGAAATAGATAAAGCAATCATAATTGGTTCTTCTAGATCTTCAGAATTACTAGCAGCACGTTTACAGTCGAACAAATATGAAGTCGTTATATTGGATGATAATCACGTGGACTGCACAAGAATTGCAGAGAACCTTTCACACGTCATAGTTATATGTGCTGACCCGAAAGATCCAAAAAATATTATTGATGCTGGAGTAACAGACTCCACTGCTTTAATCGCGCTAAGCAAGGATGATTCAAAAAATATTGTTTGTAGCTTGATCGCAAAATCACTGAACGTACCTGAAATCATTACTCGAGTTAATAAAATTGATTATATGGATCTTTTAAAAGAAACCTCTATTCAAGCCACCATATCTACAAGAATTGCAGCTGCAAATGCAATATTTCAAGATGTAAGATCAGACAATGTTACTAGCGCATTAACTTTTGAAGATACAGAAGTGCAAGCAATGGAGATTCAGCTTAGTGAAAAATGTTCTGTGTTAGGTAACGAGTTAAAGAATATAGAACTACCAGAGAGCTCCTTAATTGCTGGAGTAATAAGAAGAAATGATGTACACATTCCTACAGGAGAATGGCAATTTGCATCAAAAGATAAACTAGTAGTATTTAGCCTACCTGAATCTATTTCTGAAATAGAAGAGATTTTTTCTTGAGAAGAAATTGATAAGAGTAGCTGCTTTTGTAGGTTCCAGTATCTTAAGAATATTGGGGGTCGCCATATTATTCTCAGGACTTATTGGAATGTATTATAAAGAAAACTCAATAGGAATTAAGTTAGTTATCTTATCTTCTTCATATCTGATTATAGGTTTCTTGGGTAATAGATATTTGAGGCCCAAGAAGCAGCTTACTATTACTCAGGGTTTTGCCTCTGTCGGATTGTCATGGATTACTCTAACTTTGGCTGGAGTATTTCCTTATCTACTATCATTACCAAATTTAAGTTTTGTTGACGCTCTATTCGAAACGGCATCAGGATTTTCAACTACTGGATCATCTATCTTCATTGCCCCTTCAGAGCTACCAAAAGCAATCCAATTCTGGAGATCTATAACTCAGTGGGTTGGAGGAATGGGAATAATAATACTTACTATTTCCGTAATGCCTCTTCTCGGTTCAGGTGGTCTTAATTTGGCAAAAGCAGAATCTCCTGGCCCAAATCCCGATAGACTAACTCCTAGATTTAAAGACACTGCACAAATTCTATGGGGAGTTTATCTAGTATTTACTATTACTCAAACCATTCTTCTCAGTTTATCTGGTGTAGATTTTTTCTCTTCAGTGAACCATTCATTTACAACTTTATCTACAGGAGGATTTAGTACATACGACAATTCGGTTTCTGAGTTTTCAATAACAAGCAAATTAATAATTTGCTTGTTTATGTTTATTGCGGGAACTTCTTTTTCACTTCATTACAAAAGCAGAAAGAACATAAAAGAATACCTAAAGAGCAGTGAATTTAAATTTTTTACCTCTATAGTGATATTCTCATCAGCAATACTATTTATATTTTTGTACTCAACAACTTCTCAATTGCTCATATCATTCGTAGAATCCCTTTTTACTTCTCTTGCCATAATCACTACTACTGGATTTTCATCATCTAACTTTGAGCTATGGCCAGGAGGTCTAAAAATCCTACTCTTAGGCTTAATGTTTGTTGGTGGCATGTCAGGGTCTACAGGTGGTGGGATTAAAGTTGTAAGGTTAGTAACTCTACTAAAAACGGTCCGAAATGAATTAAAAAAGCTAATTTTTCCAAGAGCTATTTTTAAAGTAAGGATGTCAAAGTCAGCAATGACCGAACAAGCACTTGAATCAGTTCAAACTTTCTTTATTTTATATATTACTGTATTTGGAATAGGTTCTGTTCTTCTAGGATTAACTTCTTATTTTGGCGGGATTCAATTAAGTATCGAGACAATTTTATCATCTGTTGCCTCTGCATTAAATAACATTGGTCCAGCATTAGATCAAGCAGGGCCATTTGATACATACTATTTTTTTGATAGTTATTCAAAAATACTACTCTCTTTCATAATGTTGGTTGGAAGACTTGAAATGTTTCCAATTGTAATACTTCTTAATAAAAAGACTTGGAAAAATACTTAGTTACTTATATAGAGAATTATCTATAATATATTCATAAACTTTATTAGGCATCATCTCCTCTATACTATTTATTTCATCTAATCTTTCTCTCATAGATGTTGACTGTAAATCGACTTCTTTCCCTCTAATAAGATCATAAGGTCCAGGAAATACTTCATCGAGCTCAGCTATAGTAACTCCGCCCCTTGGAGCTATCAATATCTTTGTGCACTCGATAATTTCTTCATAATTCTTCCATGTTCTTATATTTTTTGCTACATCAGCACCTATAATCAAATAACTATTCTTAATATTTTTAATCTTCTTTAATGTTTCAATTGTATAGGTAGGTTTCGAAGTATCATTTTCAATATCACTTACCTCGAAATAATTTAAATCATTGACTAATAATTTAGTCATCTCGAATCTGTGATTGTAGGATGATACATTTCCTTCTTTATGCCATGGATTGCCAGCAGGTATAAAAGATACTCTACTTAAAGAAAACTGATCTAAAGCTCTCTTGGCGATTTCAATATGAGCATTATGAGGAGGGTCAAAAGTCCCACCTAAGACTGCAAATTTTTTCATAATCTATACAAGTTGTTTGCTAATCTTTTGAACAAATATCTTAAGTTGGTTTAAATTTCTAACTTCTTCTATTGAATCACAAATCGGCTCAATGCTGCTGACAATACTATCTCCTGTTGACCAATACTGCTTTTTCTCTGGATTGAGCCAATAAATTTTTTTAAATTTATCCTTAAACTTATTCAAAACTTGTTGATCTATCGCTCTATAGTTATTTCTTGCATCCCCTATAACTAGTAAATGAAGATTGCTTGATGAGATATCTTTAATGCTTTCAAGCAATGATTCAATTGACAACTCATAGTCAGAATGCCCATCAAGCTTTACGTAATTATTCCACTTGCCCAGTATGGATGAAATTTCCTCTCCTGCATTTTTTCGAACGATATCTGTAACTTCTGTACTTCCATCAATAAAGACATACGCCTTAATATTTCTAAAAGCATTTAATATCCCGGATAAAAAATTTAAGCCAAAGATCGAATACAAAGCCATCGAGCCACTGATGTCACAAAATACTATTAGCTTGGGTTTTCTTTTTATCTTTGACAAATGTACTATTGCAAACATCGAACCTCCGTAAGAAAGCGATTTTCTAATTGTTTTTCTTAAAGATATTCTCCCTTTTTTTCTATTGTTAGCCTGCTTCTTCAACTTCACTGCTAGTTGAATTCCCAATTTCCTAGCTTCTTGTAAAAGTTCTTTCCTCTCAGCCTTATCTGTATGTAAGAAGTCTTTTTCTGATAAATCAGAAAGTTCATCTAGAAAATCAGCTGCATATTTTTTTTTATTTTTATTTTTCATATAAAAAAGTTGTGAAAAAATTTCATCTCTTAGCTGACTTATAAACCTTTGTTTCAATTCGTATATTTGGAATTCACCTAGATTATCCCTACTTGTAATATTAAAAAATTGAGCAATTTCATCTATATAAGCGGATGCCATTATTCTCTCAACCCAGTAATTGATAGAGACTGGTCTCGATAAATCTAAAGAGGCAAATGACAATACCGCATCATTTGACAACTGTTTAAGATTGTCATGAGAAGGAGATTTTAAGTAATTTAAAAATGAAGTATTCATATTTTTAAACTTTGATTTATTGTGAGACAAAATTTTTTCATAATCTAAACCCTTTGACATATTTACTAAATTGACATTTCTTTTGAAGAATTCGGATGCAAGAGAATTATATTTTTCCATATCTTTTTTGTTACTGATGAATAAAAACTGTAGGTAATAAATAGCTTTATCAATATCAACTATTTTGTATTTACTTAAAAGATTTTTGGCATCCTTAGTGGCATTCACTCCTACGTTTAAATTATTCTGTCTGCAAAAATTAGCAAACTCTGAGAGAACTTTGTTACTTGGAATTAAACTTTTCAATTTCCTCTAATACTACTTTTTGATCATTATTGTTTTTTATTAGAATCCCAATATTTTTTTCTAGACCATTTCCTTCTAGACTGTAATTCTTAAACCAAACATATCTTAACCAGTCAATAACTTCAGCAATTGAAGGAGGTTTTTGTATATTCAGTTTTCTGATATAAGAGATCAGAGATGCAACTTTTTCAGCCTCATCTTGATCAAGTCCTTCAATATGATTTCTTAAGATCATAGCTTCTCGATTTATTTCTGGAAAATCTAGATAAAGATATATACATCTTCTTTTTAATGCATCCGATAACTCTCTTGTAGAATTTGATGTAAGAATTGTATGAAAATTATTAGATCCAGTGATTGTTCCGAGTTCAGGAATCGTCACTTGATCTTCAGCAAGGACTTCTAACAACAATGCTTCCATTTCTTCATCAGCTCTATCAACTTCATCTATAAGTAGCAGGCTCATTTCTTTACTCCTTAGAGCTTGTAAAATTGGTCTTTCAATCAAAAATTCTTCAGAAAAAATATTTTCAATATTTTTCTTTTCATCCATATCTGACTGAAGAGAGAGTAGTTGCTTTCTATAGTTCCACTCATAGAGAGCTTTATCTTCATCAATTCCCTCATGTGATTGCAGACGAATTAACTTCCATTCCATTAAATGACTAAGGGCTTTTGCCAACCATGTCTTACCTGACCCTGCTGGACCTTCTATTAACAATGGTTTGTTCAAAACTAATGCACTATTTAAAGCATCCACTATATATTCAGAAGCAAAATAACTAACTGACTCTAAGTCTTTGATACTCACACTTATATCTTTAATCATTCTCTTATTTGTCCATCTCCTTTTACTATATATCTCTCACTAGTTAAAGCCTCTAGTCCCATTGGCCCTCTTACATGTAGCTTTTGTGTACTTATCCCTATTTCAGCACCCAAACCAAAAACCTCTCCATCTGTAAACCTAGTGGATGCATTAATAAATACAACTGAAGAGTCAATTGAGCTTGCGAATCTTTCTCCAACTAGAAGGTCTGTAGTCAATACTGATTCTGTATGACCTGAGGAGTAAGTGTTAATGTGGTCAATGGCCTGCTCCAAGTTATCTACAACTTTTATAGCTATTTTGTAATCATGAAATTCGGTTAAATAATCCTCTCTTGATGCAATCTTGCAATCTGGATATTCTTTAGACAAACTCTTGTCTATAAATATTTCTACATTATTTTTGAGTAATTCATCAATAACACTATTCCCATTCTCTTTAAGATAATTGCTATTGATAACTAAAGTTTCTAATGCGTTGCAGACTCCTGGTCTCTGCACTTTCGAATTTATAACAATTCTATTTACTTTTTCTCTATCAGCATCCTCATGTATGTATAAATGAACATTGCCGTCTCCATCAAGAATATAAGGTACTGTTGCATTCTCAACCATACTTTGAATTAAGCCTTTCCCTCCCCTAGGAATCAATAGGTCGACATAGTCCGTTAACTTCATTAACGCTAAACTCGTCTCTCTAGATGTGTCCTCAATCAGTTGAATTGAAGTCAATGGTAAACCAGCAGAAGAAAGTCCTTCTCTTAAAGAATTGAGTACGGCAATATTAGAGTGTAGGCTATAACTTGATCCCCTTAGAATTGATGCATTACCTGATTTTATGCATAACCCTCCAACATCAGAAGTAACATTGGGTCGAGCTTCGTAAATGATTCCTATAACTCCAAAAGGGGATCTAATTTTTTTATAATGCAAACCATTTTTTCCAGTCCACTCTTTCTCTATTTTTCCTACTGGGTCTTCTTGCTTAATTAGTTTTATTAAGCTCTCTGCCATAGACTTGACTCTATCACTATTTAATGTCAGTCTGTCAGTCAAAGCACCCGTAATACCTTCCTCTTCCCCTTTTATAAGATCTTTTTTATTTTCATTAAGAATATAGCTCATGTCTTTAAGAATATTTCCCGACATAGCTTGTAGGGCCTCATTTTTTTGTTCTTCTGGTACGGAAGATAAGATTTTTGATGCCTTTTTAGCCTCAGTCCCTATTTTTTTCAACATGAGAATAGACTAGTAAAGCTTTTAAGGTTTTTTAAGACTTATTTACAGAATAATCAAATTGTCCTTATGAACAACTGGTATAGAATTTTCAGATTTACTAGTGTTAAGAGCATCTTCTATATCTTTAGAATTCCAATCACTAATTCCTTTTGCAATAGGCTTTCCTTCT
>Ga0114999_10006124_pt1 | contig 13972 bp, 7 predicted proteins | sample ArcticOcean_MG_C_3_FD_89820 | JGI IMG/M metagenome (GOLD analysis project Ga0114999, IMG submission 89820) | Marine microbial communities from western Arctic Ocean - ArcticOcean_MG_CB8_126 | ecosystem: Environmental > Aquatic > Marine > Oceanic | place: Arctic Ocean: Canada Basin | collected...
AAGTTGTTGGGTACCCATCTGGTAAATACAGTGGATCAGACTCACGAAAATGGCTTGTGCATTCTACTTTAGAAAAAGGCAACTTCTCGGTGACCGCTATCCCTTCCTATGTCTACTATGGTAGTTATACTTTTGAGAACCGGCTCTACGCCGGTGGTGAGGAACTGGATAGTTATTCGGGTAACAGTGGTGGTCCCGTGATTGCTAGAGCTGGCGAAACTGAGCCTTGGTTGATTGTAGGGGTTTATGTTGGCTCCAACTCATTGTTTCGTGGAATGGATGGAGAGCTCTCCGCAATGATCGATACCGCAACTGCTGGTCAAATCGGGAGGGATTCCCCTCAGTTTCGATTTACTGAAAGCGAGGCGAGTCTGACTGAAGGCGGGAATTCAATACCTGTTACTGTTCAACGGCTTGGTAATGCAACAGGCGTGGCGAGTGTTGACCTCCAGGTAGTAGATTTAACTTCAGGGGCTGAACATGATTATTCGCATAGCTTTGATCTTCAATGGGCGGATGGAGATTCCGGGGTGAAGGAAATCATTATCCAAGCGCCTGAAGATGAGCTTCGAGAAGGTTCAGAAACCCATTTGCTTTATTTAAATGCTACGGATCTTCAATCGTTAGCCGTGCCGAACAAGGTAGTCGTGACGGTTGAGGACAATGATCTTAATGGCCCACTCGACCAATGGACGATTATCGATGAGGTCGGTGCCGTTGATTATAGTGAGGTCGTATTTTCCGAAGGGAAGTTTGTAAGTGTTGGGGCTACAAACGCGGTTTATTTTACCCCTGATTTTCAGGACGTTGGGGTGATGGACTTTCCGGGACTTAATCGACTGTTTCAACTTACGCATGCCCAGGGATTGTTCGTCGGATGCGGTGATGGACCTCAGTTGATAGTATCCGAAGACGGGGTAGATTGGGAAATTATAGAACTACCAACTTCTGTTAGTATTCTTTCCATTCAATACGGGCTAGGCCTATTCGTAGGCGTTGGTGGCATAGATGCCAATTCATCTAGTCAAGGTGAAATCTGGATTTCGGAAGACGCTCGGACCTGGACCAAAGTTTATGACGAACAGCATGACCAGTTTGATGATGTTGAGTTTGGAAATGGAATATTCCTTGCCCGGGCTGGCAGCGACTTTTATAGCTCAAGCGACGGGATGAATTGGCAGATGGTTGTAACCCAGGGAATTTCTAGTATGCCCGGTGATCTGGAATTCGGGGATGGTTTCTTTGTAAATGCAGACCAATTGGGTGGGATTTATATTACAGATAATGGAGCCGAGTGGATTCAGGTGCGCGTCCCGGATGACGAAGCGTTTTACGGTGTTGGATTTCGAAATGGCTATTTTATTGCTACAGGAATTTCCGGAAAACTTTCTACTTCATCCGACAGAGGATTGACATGGATCGACCGCTTACCAGATACAGCTGTAAGTCTCTGGCATGGAATCACTGCGGTTGGGAAAATGGTTGTTATTGGAAACAACGGTTTATTAATGACCTCTGATCTTCCGGAATACTTTGATTTTCGATTTGAACCAGAAAGCCAACGTGTAGTATTAAGTTCCGACGTTAGCTTCTTCGCCGAATTCGTGAGTTCAGCGGAACGCATCTGGTTTTTTCAATGGCAAAAAGATGGGAAAAACCTGGGAGAAGAAACAGCTTCGACTCTTAATTTGTCATCTGTGTCCTACAATGATGGCGGAGATTATCAGTTGGTTGTTACGGGAGGTGGAGAAGAATACCGTTCCCCTGTGGCTACTTTGATTGTCGAATCAAATATTGTCGCACCAGAAAATCTAATGGTTTCAACTTCAACCAGTCGTGGTGTAACCCTTTCCTGGGATGACGTGTCCATTGGAGAAACCGGTTATTTGATAGAACGCCGAAATCCTGGTTCGAATTCATGGGAGACCGTAGCCACAATAGTCGAGGATTCTACAGGCTATTTAGACCGCTTTCTTTCGCCGGAGACTGATTATGAGTATCGCGTTTCTACCATCTCAGACACGGAGATAGCTTTTGCCGATTCTGCTGCCATTCAAACGCAAGCTGCTACAAATTTTGTAAATCTTTCTACTCGTGGGCTAGTTGGTAGCAATGATGAGGTGCTGATCGGTGGTTTTGTTGTTCCTGAAGGCCCCGATATGACTCTTTATATTCGAGGGCTGGGACCTAGTCTTCAGGGCAGTGATATTTCAAATATCGTTACTAATCCTAAATTGAAATTAACTAGTTCATCAGCAATCGAACCGCTTGAAATTGTTAACTCCGATTGGATGGATTCGGCGGATCTAGAATCTATTCTGGCTACTCAGATTCCGCCGACTGACGAAAACGAAAGTGCAATTTTTGCTACCTTACAGTCCGGGAGCTATACAGTGATTTTGAGTAATGAAGTGGATGAACTTCCGGCCGTTGGAATGATAGAGATTTATGATGCAACCGAGGGATGTTCGGATTGTCGATTGGTTAACCTTTCGACCCGAGGATTGGTTGGAACGGGTGAGGAATTGATGATAGGCGGTCTGGTAATCTCCGGCCTTGCTGAAAAAGGAGTGTTAGTTCGGGCGCTTGGTCCTGGATTAACTGACGTGGCATCTACTTTGCAGGATCCTTTTTTGAAAATGGTTCCGGATATTGGCCAAGAGCTGAGTATTGACGATTGGTCGGATTCTGGCGATGCCGCTATTATTTCGGGCTTTGGATTGCCAGTGCTGGAAGACAAGGAAGCAGCCGAGATAGTACATATTCAGGAAGGAATATTTACCTTCCAGATTTCAGGAGTTGGAGAATCCTCTGGAGTTGTTTTGTTTGAAATATATGAAATCGAATAATCACGCTACGTCTAGTAAGTAGCAGATCGTTTCTTGTGCATGTTGGCCGTAAGCACCACCGAAGAGAAAGTAATGATTTAATTCGTGATAGAGGTTGTATAAACGTTTTCGGTACAAGTAACCCTCATGTAGTGGAAACGCCTACTGGTAAGCATCATAAAACGTTACTGAGAATCCACTAAACATTTCCGTGAAAGCTAAATCAGCTTCACGATCTCCGTAGTAGCATGCCGGATCAAATAGCACAGGTTCGCCATCCATATCGAAACCAATGTTCCCTCCCCAAAGATCTCCGTGGAGCAATGAAGGGACAGGGCAATAGTCGCCAAAGAGGGATTCGATGTTTTCAAGCAGTTTATCTTTCCCACTTAAAACAGTCCTTTCTTTTCGCAGAGATCTATTTGGAATGCGTGGCGCCGGTTCTTAAAGAATGAAATCCAATTTGTGTTATTCTGATTAAGTTGCGGCGTGCGTCCGATGTAATTGTTTCCATTCCAGCCAAATTGTTCATCCGTTTGCTTGTGTAACATCGCAAGTTGTTGCCCCAACTTTTCCATGCTATCTTCCAGTGCAGGTTGCATGGGGATGAACTCAAGTATCAATACGGCGTACCCTTCGATTTCATCTGCAAGTATCACTTCAGGACATCGGATTGCGTTTGAAGATTTTATAGCTTTTAGGCTTTCAGCCTCAGCTTCGAACATCGCGCGATGTTCTCGACTGTTTAGTTTAACAAAGTAGGATCCGTGAGTTGTTTTCAGCGCTTGGGTATTGTTGATGCAGCCACCCTGTATTGAATGATTGCTCCGATATTCAATCTTCGTCCCAAGTTTATTGGAGAGCTTTTTGCAAATGGAAGCCCACATTGTCTTTTTTATACAGCCTGTTGTTCCAGGATAAATTGGACCAAATTTGAACAGCCTTCTTCCACCATATCCAAAACGATATCAAACCCCTTTCCACCTCCGTAATAGGGATCCGGTACCTCAGGTGGATTACTCGGGGCAATGAAATGGCCAAATAGTTGAAGTTTGCTTCGCGATTCTCCTGGAGGGAATGCGGCTTCGAGGTCTGCCAGATTACGCTGGTCCATGGCCAGTATCAGATCAAAGTCTGAGAAGTCACTTTCACGGTATTTGCGCGATTGACCGAAAAAAGAGATTGAGCGACGGGCCGCAGCTTCTCGCATCCTTGAGTCCGGTGGTTGCCCTGTGTGCATACCGATGGTGCCAGCGGAATCGCAGAATATTTTTGAAGTCAGGTCTTGTTCTTCCAGCTGCTTTTGGAAAACACAATGAGCAGCAGGGGACCGGCAAATACTGCCCCAACATACGAATAATACTTTATAGGGAACCATGATTGAGAGGTGGGATATTTGGTGTGATTGCGTTCTTGAGACGAGGATTCAGTTATTCTATATTAATCCATCTTTATTGAAGGACTCCTATTCTGCTTAACTTATCAATCGTGTTTTTAGCTATCATTTCTCCAGTTATTTTGTGGATTGTCCTGGGCGTTCTTTCAGGAGCTATTATTTATTTAATAAATGATCGCCGTCGCATGAGGGGTTTGGTCGAATCGAATTGGGTTGGACAATATACTCTGGTCCTGCGTTTCGGCGACTGAAAGCATGAGTGACCCTGTCACTAGGATGGTTAGTATGAGAAGGATTTGTTTCATTGGTCTGCTAGGTTAGGATGTCATGCACCACATGCCCGTGCACATCGGTGAGTCGGAAGTCGCGGCCTTGGAATCGGTAAGTTAGTTTTTCGTGATCAAATCCCAAGGTGTGAAGGATGGTTGCGTTTAGGTCGTGTACATGTACCGGGTTTTCGGTGATGTTAAATCCAAATTCATCGGTGGCACCATGGGTGTAACCTGCTTTTACGCCCCCGCCGGCGAGCCACATTGTGAATGCCTTATTATGGTGGTCACGTCCTTTGTTCTCTCCTTCGTTTTGGGTCATTGGGGTGCGGCCAAATTCGCCACCCCAGATAACCAGGGTATCTTTCAACATGTCCCGGTCTTTAAGATCTTGTAGAAGGGCCGCAACTGGTTGGTCGGTATCCTCGCAGTTTTTTGGATGATTTTTTTCAAGGTCCTGGTGTTGGTCCCAAGCTTCGTGAAAGAGTTGAACGAACCGGACGTCCCGTTCCAACATACGCCGGGCAAGTAGGCAGTTGCGAGCGAAGTTTGATTCCTTTGGATCCTTGATACTGTAAGCGTCCAAGGTAGTTTGGGATTCTCGACTCAGATCCATGAGTTCAGGAGCGCTCGTCTGCAACCGGTAGGCGGTTTCATAAGCCTGAATACGCGCGGCTGTTTCTGGATCCGCTGTCTCTTCGAGGGTTTGCTGATTGAGTTTCTTAAGCGTGTCGAGCGATGCTCGTTGGGCTTGTTTGTCGTAGCCTTTGGGATTTGATAAATAAAGGATTGGATCTCCGTTTCCACGAAAGGGGACACCGTTGTAAATAGTTGGCAAGAACCCGCATCCGTAATTGCTGGCACCTCCACTGGTTCCTTTGGCACTAATAAGAACGACGTAACCTGGCAGGTCCTGAGTCTCGCTGCCTAAACCGTATACCGTCCAAGCACCCAGGCTGGGTCGACCAAACAGATCATGGCCTGTGTTCATAAATATCTGAGCGGGGGCGTGATTGACCGCATCCGTGTGCATGGAACGGATAAAACAGATGTCATCTACGTGTTTACTGATGTGAGGCAGTAGTTCGCTTATTTCAAATCCACTTTGTCCGTGGCGGCTGAAATTATATTTCGATCCGTAGAGCGCAGAGTTAGGATTGATAAATGCCGCCCGGTAGTCTTTGAGTAATTCAGCAGGTGGTAGTTGGCCGTCGCGTTTTATGAGCTCTGGCTTGGAATCGAATAAATCTATGTGACTTGGAGCGCCTGCTTGGAAAATATAGATAACCCGCTTGGCTGTTGGCGCGAAATGCGGAACTTTTGGCTGGAGTGATGGTTGCGTCGTGGCGCTAACTCCGTCGCTGGCCATCAATGAGTTTAATGCCAGGCCAGCCATGCCAACTCCACAGTTTTTCAGAAACCAACGGCGAGTTTGATAGGTTGCTATTTCATCTTGTATCTCTTTTTTCATGACACGTACCTGTGAATCTTAATATTCAAAATAGACGGCGCTGCGGGACGCAGTCGCCCTACCTTAATTCGCTGACATGGTAGGGCAAGTGCATCCCTGATCTGCCGCTTTCCTTAATTATTCGATTTTCCATTACGCTTAATTCTTGGTCAGCGTTTCATCCAGGTTCAGCAGAACACGCGAGGCAATTGCCCAACCGGCGACGTCGCGAGGAGTCACGCCTTCTGGTAGTTCAGGGATGACTTCTGAATCTCTAAATGCAATGGATCGGATATCTAACCATCCTTCTGCCAGTCGATCGTTCTGTGATTTTACCAGTTTAAGGATTTCCGAGGTTTCGATTTCCGATGCAGGTCGGCCGGTTGTTAGTAAGTATCCGTAATTCACTCGGTCCTCATCTCGACTTCCCCCTTCTTCCAAGATACGCATGGCCAGTCCTTGAGATGCCTCTACGAAGATCGGTTCGTTCAATGAGGTAAGTGCCGACAAGGGAGAGTTGGATCGAACGCGGCCGGTGCAAGATACATCGGCATTGGGAGCATCGAAACTGGTGAGCAAGGGATCTGGCATTGATCGTTTGCGAAACATGTATAAGGAACGTCGGTACCGGTTCTCATCTTCGGCAGGATACCAGTAGTCCGGGATAACGTAGTTGAACTTTATAACTGAATCTGGGACCGGTGGGAAGATGCTAGGTCCGCCTAGCTTTTGCGTTAACAACCCTGAAGCTGCGAGCGCAACGTCACGAATGACTTCTGCTTCAGCACGGAAACGCGGTCCGCGAGCTAATAAATTGTTTCCAGGATCTTTCTCCCTAAGCCTTTCGGTTAGGGTAGAACTTTGTTGGTAGGTTCCACTCGTGATTATAGTTTTGATGAGTCCTTTTAGACTCCATCCAGTTTCCCTGAAATCTACGGCCAACCAATCCAGTATATCTTGGTGCAATGGCCTGGGTGTGCGGTTGCCGAAGTCTTCAGGAGTAATAACCAGGCCATTGCCAAACAGGGCTTGCCAAACCCGATTCACTTGGACGCGTGCTGTGAGAGGAGCATCTTTGTCAGTTACCCAATGAGCCAGGTCGAGGCGTGAAGGTTCTTTAGCTTTTAATGGATTGAGAACGGCCAGTGTATTACGAGCAACTTTGTGCTTAGGCTTGTCCCAGGCTCCGCGGTCGAGAAGTTGGGTCGTCCGATTAAATTCCGGATAGGTGTCTTGGGTGTGAAGTACGCTGGTCTTCGCCTCTGGGTAACCCGCCTCCAGTTTTGCAATTTTATTAGTCGTTTCGTTCAGTTCTTCGAGGCTGAGGCTCCAAGCGCGGAATAGAGCTTGCTGGTCTTCCGACGTCTGTTTCTGTTCAGGCTTTTGAAGTGCGAGGGTCGCACCGTGATTGTAGTTGGGTGCAGTAGGGTCTGGTGTATCGGTCAGAGAAAAACGATACCTCCCCAGTTGTTGATTATCTAGGCCATTGCCATCACCACCGTGACTTTGAATCAAGTGCACCTTGATCTGACTCCCTTCCGGTAGGGTCAATGCTTCCTTGAAAACAATAACAGCAGTTGAATCGGTGTGTCTTAAAATGGGGCCGCGATCGGGAGCCCAGCCCGTCGTGGTGTCGCCATCAATCAAATAAGTTGCTGGGCCGATTATTCGCTCTTTATTAGGATCTAGATTCTGATGGCTGAAATATTTTTTCAATTCGGCGATCTCGGTTTCGAAATCTGCTGAAGCATCCTTCATTTCGAGTTGTTTCCATTCTTCTTCACCAGGACCCCGTAAATATACTTCCATTTCACTGACGGCAAACGTACCCCAATAACTTCGACCGGGTCCTTCGAAGGGCTGATCGCCGTGAGTTAATGCCTCCAGTCGCATGCCGGTAATGATTGGTAAATCGGTGCTGCCTTCGATGATGGACATTCCGGTCACAGTTGGGTGACCCAGGGTCAGTATGCTATGATCATCTAGTTCGATCGGATGGTTGAGCCCACCTTTCCATTCCTGAATGTCGGTATCCCAGACCTTCCAAATAGAGTTTCTTTCTTTTTGTTCCTGTTTCCAGTTCGCTAGTTCGCTTTTCCAGTTGGGTCGCTTTTTGCGAATGCTATTTTCAAGCTCTTTTACCTGCCTTTGGATTTCTTCAATTGTTGAGAGCTGCTTGTCGCTGTAGACCCACGACTTCGCTTCATGCGTTTCATTAAAAAAGGCAAAAAGACTGTAGTATTCGTCGTGGGAAATGGGATCGAACTTGTGCGAGTGGCATTGAGCGCATTGTAAAGTCAAACCTAGGGCGGCCTTCCCAAAGGTTTCCATGCGATCGATAATACCTGCGAGGCGAAATTGTTCCGGGATGATGGCCCCTTCTTCATTGACCATGCCATTGCGCATAAATCCGCTGGCGATGAGTTGATCTTGGGTTCGGTTGGAAATTAGGTCGCCAGCGAGCTGTTCGATCAGGAACTGATCATAAGGCATGTCGTCGTTGATGGCCTGAATAACCCAGTCACGATAGATCCACTGGTCACGAGGTTTGTCTTTTTCGAAACCATTTGAATCCGCATACCTCGCTACATCGAGCCAATGACGTGCCCATTTCTCTCCGAAGGTGGGTCGGATCATGAGGTCATCGACTAATGCGTCCACTGCTTTACTCGGATTCCGTTTGTGCCCCTTTAAAAATTCCGCAATCTCGTCTGGATTGGGAGGAAGACCAATGAGGTCGAGGTAGATACGCCTCACTAAGGTGTGGGGCGAAGCGGGGTCCGATGGTTTTAAATCTTCCTTCTTAAGCCGCTCCAAAACGAATGCGTCAACCGGATGTTTACTTCCTTTTGGGAGCTTTCGTTTCTGTGGCTTTTGAAAAGCCCAATGTTCATCATACTCTGCTCCTTCTTTTATCCACTGGAAAAGGAGATCCTTTTGAGCGTCACTAAGAGTCTTCTTGAATTCTTTAGGCGGCATCCGCTCATCGCCGTCATTGTGATTGATACGATAAATGAGTTCGCTGCCTTCAGTATCACCAGGAGCAATTGCTACTGCACCAACCAAATCGGCGTAAGCCCCTAACGCGTTGTCGAGGCGAAGGTCAGCCTCACGAGCGCCTTCGTCGGGACCATGACATTCAAAACAGTTTTCCGCGAGGATAGGTAGTATTTCACGACTGTAATCGATCGTTGTCCCGTTTGATAAAAGGAGACTGGGAACTGAGATGTACAATGTTGTTAGGATGCAGCGGTACATTGCTAGGGCAAAAGGTAACGGAAAAGATTATATGGGCGATTCTTAATCTTCTGTGGCATAATTGGTCCTATGTAAAGGTATGACTTCTGTTTGATTGTAAACCCCTAAAACATTTATATTCTCTTCGATCAGTTTCCTTTTCAAGAAAGTCAGCACTGCTGGCAGGTTGCGTGGGTGAAGGCCTACTTTCTTCCCATTTTATCAACCTCAACTGATCCATTGGATTGGCAACCCGACGTAGCATTTAGCCGAGCCTATGTAAGGCTAACAAGCCTGGGTAAGCGTTTCTCGAATCTAGAAACTTTGTTTTGATCAATCGATCAGGTTTGTTTTCTCTTAAGCTCTTATCGAATCTCCAAGCCTGAAATGAATCCAAACTTATTTAAAACCCTATACTTTCTTTTTCCCTGCTATGTCCTATTCGTTGGCTGCCAGCCTCCAAAGAATTCGCCGACGGAGGCAAAGCGTCCTAACATCATTTTTATAATGAGTGATGATCATGCATACCAAGCGGTGAGTGCTTATGGGTATGGGTTAAACAATACTCCCAATATCGATCGCATTGCGGCTGAGGGGGCCATGTTCAATCAGGCTTCGGTCACTAATTCTATTTGCGCTCCGAGTCGTGCAGTGATGTTGACTGGTAAGCACAGTTTTAAAAATGGGAAGGTCGATAACATACTACCCTTTAATTGGGATCAGGATAACTTTGCCAAAGCTATGCAAGAAGTAGGGTATAATACGGCGCTTGTTGGAAAAATCCATTTGAACGGATTACCTCAAGGGTTCGATTACTCGAATGTGCTTCCGGGGCAGGGGAGCTATTATAATCCTGACTTCATTGAGAATGGGGTTAAAAAACAGATACATGGTTATGTCACTAGTGTGACTACGGATATTGCTTTGAATTGGTTGAATAAGGAACGTGATAAAGAAAAACCGTTTTTGCTTTTGTATCACCAGAAAGCGCCTCACCGGACATGGATGCCTGAGGAGAAGTACTTTACTTTGTTTGACGATCGCGAATTCGATCTACCAGCTAACTTCTTCGATGACTACGAAGGCCGACCCGCTGCGGCTAATCACGAGATGGGAATTTTCGAGCATATGGATGTTGTTTATGACTTGAAAATGCTCGATAAAGAAGGGGAACTTAAAACCAAGTATCGCGACTATTTTCAAGGTCGATATGATCGAATGGATGACGAGCAGAAGGCTGCTTGGGATGCTTATTACGATCCGCTTATTAAGGAGTTCAAAGCGGCCAATTTAGAAGGCAAAGCACTGGCGCACTGGAAGTTCAATCGGTACATCAAGGATTACTTGCGAAGTATCCAATCTGTGGATGATGGGGTAGGGCAGCTATTGGACTATTTAGATAAAAATGGATTATCCGAAAATACTATCGTGGTTTATACGTCTGATCAGGGTTTTTATTTAGGAGAGCATGGGTGGTTCGATAAACGATTTATGTACGAGGAATCTTTCAGAATGCCTCTTTTGATTCGTTACCCCAAAGAAATTCGGCCAGGAGCGAAGCTCGATCAATTGGTGCAGAATCTTGATTTCGCCCCAACGTTTCTCGATTATGCGGGAGTTGCCATTCCTGATGACATGCAGGGAGAATCATTTAGGAAAGTCTTGAGCGGAGATTCCGAGAGATTTCGCGACCATGCTTATTATACTTATTACGAGTATCCTGCTGAACATAGCGTGATGAGGCATTACGGGATCAGAACGGATAGATACAAGCTCATCCATTTTTACCATGATTTGGACTACTGGGAATTATATGATCTGGATGAGGATCCTTCAGAGATGAATAATGTGTACGGCAAACCCGGGTACGCCATTATTCAAGCTGCTCTGACAAAGAAGCTTTCAGAGGTGCGCGCGTCCTACGGTGATAGCGATCAAGTTGATAAAGAGCAACTCGAGCATTACTTGAATTGGCAGAAAAACAGGAACTGAAGTCGGGATTTGCTCAGCGAACCGATGGCTACATTTTCGCCAGGTACTGCATGCTCTGCTGGATGCTTGCGATTGGATTTGGAGATTCATCCTGCTCAACATGGCAGTGATCAACTCCTGCAACCCAAGCGGCTTCGATTATTGGCTCCATTTTTATAACACCATTTCCAAGTTCTCTAAATGAATCTCTTGGTACCGCTCCGTTGTCATACTCTGGTTGCTTCACGCCAGGTTTTAAATTTTTCAAGTGGAGTTGTGAAACGCGGCCTTCGAGTTTTCTCATCAAATCAACGGAGTCTACTCCGGCAACTTGAACCCAAAATACATCAACCTCAAACATCATTTCATCGGAGAATTCTTCCATGAAAATATCGAAACCGGTTTTACCACCCTTACCAGGTGCAAATTCAAAGTTGTGGTTGTGGTAGGCTAGTTGAATACCTGCAGACTTCGCTGAGGCTGCGGCCTTGTTAAAGTTAGCTGCGAGACGTTTGTAATCATCCAGGCTTTTGCGATTATGCTCGTGAACGTAGGGCACCACGAGGTTTGAAAGTCCATGGCCGTGAGCCTTATCCAGTATCGTGTCGAAGGGTATAGTCCCCGATTTGGCTGGATCTGTAACTGACTCCCAAGCAAAGTGAGCGGAGTTTACGGCCATCCCGTTGTCCTTAGCCGCTTTTATCATATTGTCTGCGTTGGGAAAACCATACGGTTCAACTTGTTTGTAGCCAGCTTCTGCAACGGTCTTTATCGTTCCCTCCGTATCTTCTTTGATCTGATTTCGCAGGGTATAAAGCTGGATTCCCATGTTTTTGCGGTAGGGGTTGTTTTCAGCTAAGGCGAAAGCTTTCATGGTTGTGGAGGTTGCCAGAGAAGCGGCCAGTGAAGTTTTAAGAAATGCGCGTCTTTTCATAATCTTTAGATAACGTGATTTGAGTGGTTATGATAGACCATTGATTGACAGGAAGCGTGTCAATTTCGAGTCTTTTTATTTATGAGGCCTCTGAAGTTGAGCGACGCATTTCCAGATCATTTTCAATTTCAGCAGCCTTTCTACCATTCAAAGGGTAATATTTCAAGGCGATGACACCTAGAACCGCAAGTATTGCAGGTACTCCAGCGTATATTCCCCGAAGCCAAAGGAAGGTGCTTTCGGATTGATTGCCGCCGAGAGCGACCTCAAAACCAATCCATGTTAATATGAAACTGGCACCTCCAAAAGTAGCGGCTTGGCTCATCTTTTGGAACCACCCAGTGGCTGCACCATACATTCCTTCTCGACGAAGGCCTGTTTTCCACTCATCCCAGTCACAAATGTCCGCCTTCATCGAAGTAACAAATAACCAAAAGCCCATGTCTCCCATGACCATGAAGGGATAAGTCACGAGTTGAAGGTACGGATATTCGGGTGTGTAGCACCACCAACTAAGAATGGATCCTACCCCTAGCATCGAGATACAGAAACCTAGCATCTTGATTTTTCCGATCTTTGTCGAAAGGTGGGTCACTAAAGGAATAGTCAGCAAGGTAATGATGAATCCTACTGTATTTCCAAGGCCAACCAGGAAAGCACCATCTTCTTTTACACCATCAAAAATGTAGTAAATGTTAATGTAATACCCCATAGCCAATCCGAAATTTGAACCGAAGATCGTCACAAACGTTAGAAATACCAGAATTCTAAACGGTGCATTTTTAAAGGTGAGACGTATCGCCTTCAGTAAATCGATTTTTTCTTGTTTCTTTGCTCTATCAACGCTGCCTTCTTTAACTCGGAAAATGGTTGGAATGATGAATAGGATGACAATCGCTCCTCCGATTCCTGCGACCCATTTGACTCCGACCATAGCATCCCCTCCAAACATAGGCCTCAGCGTAAGCCAAAACATCCAGGGTAAGATGAACTTTGCTATAGCCGTAAAAAATGCTCTGTAGGCAAAGACCTTGGTTCTCCCGTGGTAATTCGAAGATAGCTCAAAGCCCAGTGCATTGTAGGGAACCTGAAAACAGGTCACAAAGGTGTAGTGTAGCAGGGCCAACAAGAGAAAATACCAAAACAGCGGCCACGCGGTTCCATAGAGACTTTTTGGAACCCACCACATGAAGGCGAACACCAAACCAGACCCTAAGGCACCAAAAGCGATGAATGGTTTTCGACGTCCCCATTTTGAACGTGTGTTGTCACTCAGGTTCCCCAGGAATGGATCTGTGAATGCATCCCAAATCCGAATGATAATATATACGGCGCCAATGAATGAATTGCTCAGCCCGAGGGTAATGTTGAAGATCGGATTTCCCAAATGCTTCATCCCTGTGACTACGATTTCGTGGGGAAGCGCGCCCATTCCGTAAGCTAGCTTTTTTTTCGGTGAAACATCTTCTGATTCAGGAGTCGTTTCTGCAGGGTCTTTTGCCGAAGTCATACAGGGTATGCTGAGTAAGTAGAATCGATAGAGTAATTGAGTATGTCCTCCATTGAACCCATCATGCCACTTCTGGCCAATTAAAAAAATTGTATCTGGTGCAACTAGCGGGTCGAACCTTCGAACAAATTGACTGCTGCTTTGGTGGAAAGCACTTCAATTTTCTAACGCTTTGGCAGCGTAATCATTGAATTTCCTGTCGTCTTTAACGGTAGCATTAACCAGCACTAAGGGAACAATTTTTCCGGGGGTAGTTGAAGGGTGTGGTCGAGATTACGAAAACTGGGGCACTTGAAAAGTTAGTCTGGGCACCTATAAAGGACCCAGACAATGAAATCAAAACGATACACAACAGAACAGAAGATCCGCATCCTTCG
>Ga0114999_10006125_pt1 | contig 13971 bp, 10 predicted proteins | sample ArcticOcean_MG_C_3_FD_89820 | JGI IMG/M metagenome (GOLD analysis project Ga0114999, IMG submission 89820) | Marine microbial communities from western Arctic Ocean - ArcticOcean_MG_CB8_126 | ecosystem: Environmental > Aquatic > Marine > Oceanic | place: Arctic Ocean: Canada Basin | collected...
GGCGGCATCTACAACGCCTTCAAGGACGTACCGGACCGCCACATGGATGAAGAAGGCCGATACCAATAGTTCCCACTGCCGTGCCGGTTTTCGCCAACTAGCAGTTTTGGGCAGATAGCAACTACCAGTGCAGGGTCCGTCTGGGGCTATTGCCCCTACCAGGCCATAAGACACTCACAACCCCAGGAACCAGGCCCTGCACACAGGCAAATAGCAACTACCTCGGGTCACGCCCTAGTCCTGGAAGATCACGCCTATCGAACAGGAGCCTCATCTCGACGCCATCGTTCTCGCCGTAGTTCATGCTCATCTCCCACGTGCCGAAGCCGATGGTCGAGACCTCAAGATCGGTGTTGCCAATGCGACGGTGTTGCAATGCTGCCCCCTCAGTCCGTCCCCACTCGCCTCATTGGGACCTGCCCCGCCCAGAGACCGGAATAGCTGTGGTAACGACGCCGTCTCGCAAACCGAGATACTCATCAAAGAGATTGACGGTGGGGTCGACGTTGTAGGGGACCAACAAGAGACGGTCACCAACCGACACCTCGTGACGTTCGACGTCAATCGTGCCGTGCTCATCGGCGGCTTTCAGGAATTCGATGTTCGCTTTCTCGCCGTTCGGGAGATACACCAATGGCATTCCCTGGCCAATCGACACAGTCTTTGTTCCGGAATCGACTATTGCTACCCCGGGAGCGGGGCAACTCATGACCGTAGTCAACACATAGAGGGAGACCTCGAAGTCCGTTCGCGCATCACCGTCCGCATTCATATTCTCAAGGTATCCACCGTCCATAAAGACGTACGACCCTGGTTGGATCTCGTTGAACGGAGCATGCAAAGGATCGATGTCATAGGTGCCGGTCCCTGCTCCTGATGCGAAGGACTCCAAGCCTGCTTGGTTGAGCGCGTCGATCGCCTCGTTGACTCGATGACAGAACTCGACGGTGGCCGCTAGTCGAAGATCGAAATCGGCAATGTGCTGAGCGATAGCGTTATACGCCTGAAGACCACAAAAGCGTAATTTATCAAACGGGGCGACTCGCTTCGCTAAATCCAGTACTTGTTCCGTGGAGGTAGCGCCGGGTCGGTACCAGCCGCCTTGTAAATCAACAAAGACTCCCAATGTGGCGCCAGACTCGGCTGCCAGTCCGTCGTACATCTCGAGCCCGTCTGCGCTGTCGATACAGAAACTCACATCAGCCCGGAGCGCGAGCTGAGTCATGCGACGTATCTTCGAAATCTCAACAATCTCGTTCGTGATAACGATTGACTCGGCACCCGCGTCGATAAACGTGGCTGCTTCGCTCACCTTTTGACAACACAATCCGACGGCCCCACGCTCTACCTGTTGTGAAGCGATCCATGGTGATTTGTGAGCCTTGGCGTGAGGACGCAGGCTGATGCCACTGGCAGCTGTGTGCGATGCCATGGCGTCGAGATTCTTGTCGAACGCATTCAGATCCAACACCAGGGCGGGCGTGTCGATCTCATCGAGGGTTAAGCCCAGACTCATGGAATAGGACCGGCAGCGATTACCAAGGGATCACCATGCCCTCCTCACCCCAGGTGACAATGCCGTCGAAGACGCCTGAAACGTCTTCTAGAGCCATCTCCTTTTTCTCGTCAGAGTTCATGGCTGGATGCTGGTGGACAAGAACTAGGTGCTTCGCGCCGGCGGCTTGTGCGGCAACTCCTGCCTCGATACTGCCTGAGATATACATTGAATAGGCCGGGTCTTCGCTCATGTCAATCGAACACTGTACGCAATCCATAACGAGCACATCGGCGTCCGCTGCGAGTTCAATCAGGGTTTCACACGCGACGGTGTCACCAGCAAACACGATGCATCGGCCGGAGGCTTCCAATCGGTAGGCCAAGGAGTCTAGGTACGGCTGTACATGCTTGACCTCAGCCGTGCGAACAAGCCAGTTCTCGCCTTCGACAGTGTCTCCCGGCGTGAGGTCCGTCGCTTCGACTCGTGGAACATCTCGAGGCAATTGTCCGGTTCTGCGCTCATACGCACCGAGGCTCAAAGGGTGACTTGTCCGAGCAACGATGTCAGGCCAAAAGGCGCCTTGATCCTCACCGATGAGTCTGTCGGTTAGGAGCTGCGTGTGGCTCGGACCGTACACGAGCAGAGGGTTCGTGGTCCCGATGCTCATATCGAAGCGAGACAACAAGAGAGCGGGATAGTCGGCAATGTGATCGGAATGGTGGTGTGTCAAGAACAAACGATCCACGTCTGTCGATTTCATGCCGGCCTGGTGCAGTTTGAAAGTTGCCGAATAACCGCAATCAAACATGAGATGCTCGTCCCCAAGGGTGACGACCGCTGATGAGCCCCAGCGGCGGACGTCTGGAATTGGCGTGCCACTTGCTAACAGGGTCAGTGAATGCTCCATCGCCGAATGATACACGAGGTGCTGTACTGGCTCAAAGGACGTCATGGAGGAACCGTCCAGCCCAAGAGGCCCAGTTCTCTAGAGATCGCCGGGCAAAGTCGCAACTCACCAATGCGGTAGTTCGGTAATATCGCAGCACTACAAAGAGTTTTAGTTCTGTAACAAACGTTCGTTGTGACAGAAGGTGACGGTGCCTGAGATCCTTGAGCAGATCGGCGAGGCCGTCGAGATGAGCGACGGCACGATACTGCGGGCCGACGTGTATCGACCGGATGACACCGGTTCGTACCCGGTACTCATGTTACGTACACCATATGGCAGGCGCGACGACTTTTACATTGGATCCGCTCGTCGACTTGCGGAACATGGATACGTAGTGGTGACCCAGGACATTCGCGGTCGTTTCGATTCCGATGGCGAGTTCTTCTGGCAGTTCGGTCCAGAGGCATGGACCAGCGACGCCCAGGACGGATACGACACTGTCGAATGGTGCGCCCGCTTGCCGCTGACGACAGGTCAGGTAGGCACATACGGACACTCCTACGACAGTTGGGTTCAGTGGGAGTTAGCCCGACTCCAACCCCCCTCTCTGACGGCCATGTTCGCTGGAGGCATGACCGCACGGGCAACCGAGTTCACGCAGGGAATCTTGGAGACCGGCCGACGGATGCATTGGGTCTACATGCTGGGAGCAAGTGACCGATACCGCAATGAAGACGTGTCGGTCACCGACGCTCGGGCCGAGGCGGAACGGATCTGGGAACAGGTGGAGGGATCGAAATGGGTCTGGCGCCTCCCCTTGTCAAGCATCCCTGACCACGTATTCGGCAGCCTTACCGAGCAGTTCCAGCGATACCTCGCCAAACAACACAATGAAGAAGATGGAGAGCAGTGGAACTTCTATCCGACTCACCCGTTGATCAACGTCCCTGTTTGCCTCATAACTGGATGGTGGGACCGCGTCGTCAGGACCACCAGGCATTACCCCAGCCTTCTGGAGAACGGAAACGATGATGTCGACCCCCGTAAGCACCGTTTGGTCGTCGGTCCGTGGAGCCACTCCCCCCGTAATTTTTGCTCCGGGTCCGAGTTGGGGGATTTGAGTTTCGGCCCACAGGCTGGCCGAGCGTGGGAAGACATGATCGTTGATTGGTTTGACTTCACGATCAAAGGAATCTCGAATCACTTCGGCGAAGGCCCCGTCCAGGTGTTTTTGGTTGGATCGAATCATTGGATCAGCCTTGACGCTTGGCCCCCATCTGGCTCTTCGTTCTTGGAGCTCTATCTGCACTCGACCGGATCCGCCAACGAGCCTGGTATTCAGGGCGAACTCAGCGAGGAGATGCCAGGCGACGAACCATCCGACCACTACACATACGATCCGTCCGATCCGGTGATGAGCATCATCACGGACGACGCCCAAGCCGCACCGCTGGACCAATCTGCTCTGCGCAACAGACGGGACATCGTCGCGTACGACACGCAGGCCTTTGAAGAAACGACGTTTCTGATCGGTGATGTTGAGTTATTGCTTTGGCTTGGGACCACCGCACCTGATACCGACTTCATTGCAAAACTTGTACTCGTTCAGGAGGACGGTTTTGCAGTAAACCTCTCCTACGGGGCGGTACGCCTCAGTCTGGTTGACCCGATCGAAGAATCAGCGAGTGCCGGCACGACTGACCAAGCCCCGGCCCGCTTGTATCGGATCGACATGAGGTCGTTGGCTCTTCGGGTAGAACCGGGCCAGCGGATACGGCTGATGATCACAAGCTCGGACTTCCCTAACCTGGATCGCAACCACAACACCGGGGCTCCCTACTGGTCTGATCCCGAGCTTCGCATCGCCGGCCAAGCGATTTATCACGATAAGAATCATATGTCCGTCTTAAAGATCCCATTGATGGGTCAAGAGCCGACGAGCCTCGATGTCAGGATCTTTCGTTAGTTGCCAAGCCAGCGGCTGCTCATGAGTCCACCCAACGGACGTAGCGGTTCGCCAGACGATGGACACGCCACGAGATCGGGACGCTGCCGGGTTCGGCTACCTCAGCCTGTTCGTGGAGACGGCGAAGGCCAGCGGGTTCGTAGCCTCGACGACCGACGCCCACGGCGTTGCCGGCCGGTTGTCAGTCGCTCCGCCGGCCGCCGAGAGTTGACGACCGATGCCCACCCCACCCCTCGCTCCCACCGTCCCAGCGATCCCGGGCGACGAGTTGCTCGAGGAGGCCTAACTCAGGATTCCGACGTCGAGGCCCTCCGGCGGGTGATTCATCAAGGGAAGACGCAACACCGACCGGTGGGCCGCATCGTGATAGATCGCCTGATTGGCGACCCGAAGCTCGGGATCAGACCAGTAGGGAGCCCCGGTGTTGTGGTTGCGATCCAGGTTAGGGAAGTCGGAGCTTGTAACAATCAGACAGAGCCGCTGGCCTGGATCGACGCGGAGGGCCAGCGACCGAAGATCGATCCGATATAGCCGAGGTGTCCGCTCGCTGGATCCCTCGGTGCTGTCAGACACTTCGGCGGGTTCCTCGAGACCAGTACGCACGGCGCCGAAGGAAAGATTCACCGACAAGCCATCCTTCTGAACCAGGACGATTTTCGCTATGAAATCCGTGTCAGGCGCGTCGGTCCCGACCCACAGCATGAGTTCAACGTCGCCCACCAGGTACGTCGTTTCATCAAAGGTGGGAGTCTCGTATCTCGCAATGTCCCACCTGCTGCGCAAAGGTGACTGGTCCAACGGTGCGACTTGGGCGTCCTCGGTGATGATACTCATAACGGGGTCAGCCGGGTCGTACACGTAGCAATCCGGGGGCTCGTCACCGGGCGGTTCTGCACCGAGGGTGCCCGGAGAACCGGGCTCATTCGCGGATCCCGTCGAATGGAGATAAAGCACCAGGGGCGCAGAATCCGCCGGAGGCCAGGTATCCAGGCTGATCCAATGATTCGATCCAACCAAAAACACCTGGACGGGGCCTTCGCCGAAATGATTCAAGATTCCTTTGATCGTGAAGTCAAACCAGTCGGCGATCATGTCTTCCCACGCCCTATCTGCCTGTGGTCCAAAGCTCATGTCACCCAGCTCTGATCCGAATTCCCACGGATTGTGACTCCAGGGGCCGATTACGAGCCGGTGACTGGCCGGGTCGACGTCTGCGTGGGCGTTCTCCATGAGACTGGGATAGTGCCTAGCGGTACGGACGACGCGATCCCACCAGCCGGTAAGCAGACAGACGGGTGCTTTGACCAGATGATGGGTCCGGTAGAAGTCCCACTGCTCGCCGTCTTCCTCGCTGTGCTGTTTGGCGAGATATCGCTGGAACTGCTCGGTGAGTGAACCGAACACGTAATCGGGAATGCTCGCCAGGGGAAGCCGCCACACCCACTTCGAGCCTTCCACCCTCTCCCAGATCAGGTCCGCCTCGTTTCTGCTGCGCGGCACCGATTCGTCTCCATTCCGGAAGCGATCGCCGGCCTCCAGCATGTAGATCCATTGCATGCGCCGGGCCGTCTCAAAGATCCCCTGTGTGAACTCTGTCGCCTTCGGTGTCATACCGCCGGCAAACATCGCCGTCAGTGACGGAGGCTGTCGGCTTGCGAGTTCCCATTGAACCCAACTGTCGTACGAGTGTCCGAAGGTTCCAACCTGGCCGGTGGAGTGAGGCAAGCGAGCGCACCACTCGACGGTGTCGTAGCCGTCCTGGGCGTCGCTAGTCCAGGCCTCCGGGCCAAACTGCCAGAAGAATTCGCCCTCGGAGTCGAACCGTCCCCGGATGTCCTGGATCACTACCACGTAGCCGCGTTCCACGAGCCGGCGAGCCGATCCGATGTAGCGGTCACCGTGTCTCCCGTACGGGGTGCGAAGCATGAGCACCGGGTAGGGCTCCGTGTCGTCGGGTCGATACACGTCCGCTTGGAGCACGGTCCCGTCCGACATCTCCACCGGGACACCGCGCTGCTCAATGATCTGTGGCATGGGTCCTCCATCAGCCTGCAGGTGTTTGTTGCAGAACGAGATGGTCTCTGGCACGCGACTCTAATATTAAATTTCGGCGGGCAGAGGCCGGCTCGCTCCGTTGGCGCTTCAGCCGACCACCTTGCCATGAGGGTCGAGAATGTCCTTGAGCCGATCGGCGATCAGATTGACTGTCAGAATCGTCATGGTGATCGCAATACCCGGAAACACTGAGATCCACCACGACGTGTTGAGAAGTCCTCTTCCTTCCGAAACCATCAGTCCCCAGGCGGGTGCCGGGGGCGGAATCCCAACGCCAAGGAAGCTGAGCGCTGCCTCGATGATGATCACTCGCGCTACCTGGAGTGTGGCAAGGACCAGAAGCGTGTCGAGAATGTTGGGAAGGATGTGGCGCACCATGATCCCGATGCTCGATATGCCAGCGACTCGCGACAACAGCACATACTCACGCTCTCGGATGCCCAGCGTCTCAGCCCGCGCCTGACGTGCATACTCGGCCCAAAGAACCGCTCCGAGAATGAGTACAACATTGAAGAAACTGGGTCCGACTAGCACGGCTAGTACGAGTGCTAACAAGATGATTGGCATCGCAAGGACCAGGTCGGCCAGACGCATGAGTATCGAGTCCACCACGCCGCCGTAATAACCAGCCACGATCCCGATCGTGGTTCCGAGGATCCCGGCGACTGCGATGGCCATGGCCGCCACAGCCAAAGATACTCTTGACCCGTATAGCACTCTCGACAAGACGTCTCGCCCAAACCGATCCGTGCCGAGGAGGTGCGGAATCGAGCTGTCTTTCGCGGGAGATCCAGGTGGGAGCAACGACTCTCTGAGGTTTCCGAATTCCGGTTCGAAGGGCGCCAAGAAGGGGGCCAAGATCCCGCTAAGAACGATCAGACCCAAGATCACAACCGCCACCCCACCCGACCCTCGGAAAAGCCTTGCGAAGACGGACTTTCTCTTTCGGGCCTCGAGGTCGCTCGGCACTGGGTCTTCGGGACGCAAACCGTCAGGTGGGCTCGGCTCGGTAGCCATTACGACGACACCCTGACTCGAGGATCGAGAATTGTATAGATCACGTCCACAATGAAGCTCATCAGCACAAATACCACGGTGATAAATATCACGATCGCCTGCAGTAGTGGATAGTCCCGCTGGGCCGCCGCCATGAACGCCAGCCGCCCCAGTCCAGGCCACGCAAACACGGTCTCAACAACTATCGCTCCGACAAGCATTTGCGCTAGGAGGAGTCCGGAGAAGGTAATCACGGGGATCAAGGCGTTCCTAAGTGCGTGGTGCCAGATAACCCGCCACCTCGGCGTTCCTTTGATCATGGCCAACGTGATGTAGTCAGAAGAGAGGACCTCGATCATCGAAGAACGGGTCAAACGGAGAATCGCAGCGAACACGTACGCGGCGAGTGTGATGGCCGGGAGCACGTACGTGGCCAGGCCATGTCGACCGCCGACCGGCAGCCAACCCAGATTCACAGAGAAGATTTGTATGGCAACGATGCCGATAAAGAATGAGGGAACCGACTGTCCGAACAAGGCCATTCCACGGGCACCGGCGTCGACTTTCGTGCCACGAAATACGGCCGCTGCCACACCCGCAGGCACTCCCAGCCCAGCTCCCAGGATGAATGCTATCGAGGCCAGTGAAACGGTGGCCCCGAGCCTGTCGAAGATCATCGAGGTGGCGAGTTCGTGGAAGTAGACGGAGCGGCCCAGATCTCCCTGAAGCGCCCGGCCCAGAAACGTGAAGTACTGGACCACTGCTGGCTTGTCCAGTCCTAAATCAGCCGCCACAGCAGCGAACTCCTCCTCGCTCGCCAGGGGACTCAGAAGGTAGTCGAGCGGACTCCCAGTTATACGGGAGAGAATGAAGACGATGATGCTCATCAGAAACACGGTTGCGATTCCCTGAACAGCGCGTCGTAGAAGGAAGCTCATTGCTTTCGTCCGCCGAGTTCGGTTGGTTGGACCTCCGCCTTTTCATAGAGGTGGCAGGCAGTCACCTGATCGGCTTCGCATCCCAAACGGAACGCCAACTCGGGAGTGTCGCTCGAACAGAGGACGAATGCTGAATCACACCGCGGGTGAAACGAACAACCCGGTTGAATATTGACCGCACTGGGAGGCTCGCCAGGCATGGGATCCTGCGGTGCTTGTCCTTCGGCCAACGGCATGAGGAGCGACCCGAGCAAGCCACGGGCATATGGATGTAGCGGGTTCTCATAAAAATGCTCGTTGCTGGACTCCTCAACGATCCGACCGAGATACATGACCGACACCCGGTCACAAAGATGTCTGATCATTGATAGATCATGGGAGATTGCGAGGTAAGACACGCCGAACTCTTGCCGAAGCTTGTTGAACAGGTTCAAAATCTGAGCTCGAATCGAAACGTCAAGACTCGCGGTTGGCTCGTCAAGGATGATTAACGCAGGTTCCGACACCAGCGCACGGGCTATCGCTATCCGCTGACGTTGACCTCCGCTGAATTGATGTGGATAGCCGTCTGCGGCCAATGCGGGCATGCCAACGGAGTCGAGCATCTCCAGCGCCCGGCTTCGTCGCGCCTTGCGCGTCATCCCGGGGGTCGATCTGAGCGGCTCAGAGATGATGTCGGCTACTCGCATCCGAGGGTTCAAGGATGAGTAGGGATCTTGAAATACAGCTTGGACGGTGCTTCGAAACTCTTGAACCTCGGCCCGAGACATCTCTCCGTACTCGGTTCCCTTGAATCGGAGGTTCCCTGCTGATGGATTCAAAAGCCGTAAGACCATTCGTGCCAGTGTGGACTTCCCACAGCCGGACTCACCGACTATTCCGACTGCCTCATTCGCCCCGATAGATAGCGAAACTCCTGCTACAGCGTGAACCGAGTCTGCACTCCGCCTGATCGAACCTTGACGAACGGCGTACGTTTTCGCGACATTCTCGAGCTCGACCAGTGGGGGCGCCGCGTGAGTACCGCTGTCAGTCGGCATGTGTGCCTGTCGCTACTTCTGGATGGAGCCAGCAAGCAACTTCACGAACCGTGCTCGTAGACCCGGCAGCTACCACCGTTACATCAGGATACGCCTGGAGGCAGACATCCATTTGATCAGGGCAGCGCGCTGCGAATCTGCAACCAGCGGGCCAGGTCCGAGGATCGGGGGGTTGACCCTTGATCGAATCGAGAACGGGAACACGCTTGGAAATGTCTGGGGCCGATTGCAGCAGTCCCCGGGTGTACGGATGAGCGGGATCACGAAAGACCTCCGCAACCGGCCCACTCTCGACTAATCGGCCGGCATACATCACAGCCACCCGGTCGCAAACACGCTCGATCACGCCGAGATCATGACTGATGAATATCAGAGCGAATCCCAAGCTCGCACGAAGCTCGCTCACAAGATCGAGGAACTGAAGTTGAGTTGTCACATCGAGCGAAGTAGTCGGTTCGTCTGCAATCAGCAGCCTCGGGTTTCCAGCCAGCGCAATGGCACTGACCACCCGTTGACGCATTCCACCGCTCATCTGGTGCGGGTACTGGCGTGCTCGGATCGATGGCTCCGGGATGCGGACCATCCTGAGGAGTTGTTCGGAACGCTCCCTGGCCTGAGCACGACTGATCTTCTCACCGTCCGCAGCGAACCGGATGGCTTCCTCGATCTGATACCCCACCCGAAAGACCGGATTCAGCGACGCCATCGGGTCCTGGAGAATCATGCTCAACTTCCGCCCGCGCAGACGCGACATCTCTCTCGGCGACAAGGCCAACACATCTTCGCCCTCAAAACGTATCGATCCGGAGACGACTCTGCCCGGGCTGCTCAGCAGCCGGAGAATCGAAAAGGCAGTAACAGACTTACCACTGCCAGATTCGCCGATGATTCCCAGGCTCTGCCCTGAGTCGACACTGAACGAAACGCCGTCCACGGCCGCAACTGGATTCGAGTCTGTGCCGAAGACTGTCTTCAGATCGCGTACGTCCAGCAGGGGTGTGCTCACAACTGACTCAAGCAAGGCGCGTTGTCATGACAATTGTTGCCAGCCCGAGATTGGTTAATACAAGATTCAGCCATCAATCTGATCCGACCGTTCTCCCTGCTCTGAACTCTCGTCGCTCGGCGTTGGTGCCCCGGGTCCAATCCGGGGCACCTACGTCCAAGTGAATCTCGCGCTTCGCAGTCGACTACGGCGCGTGCGTCACATACTCGAGGTGGTTCAAGCCCCCAGCATGCGCCACGATAGGCACGTCACCAATCGTGTCGGCATTCGAAACGAAGACCTGATTGACGATGGCGACTGGCACCCAGGCGAACTCCGCATGCACCGCGTCGGTGACAGCACTAATGGCCACTGCGATCTCATCCCTCGTTGCGGCAGCCTGGAGGTCAACTAGAGCTGCGTCAATCGACTCAGAGTTCTCGAACCATCTGTTGGGCGCGTTCCACAGGACCCGATCGAGGTCGGCTGCGAACACTCCGAGCGAGTGCCCGGTCATGAAGTCTGCCTCACCGGAACGAATTACCGGCCTAGCGATACCCCAGTCCGAGGGGAATATCTCGACATCAAGACCCAGGCGACTCCAGTCAGCGGCAACTGCTTCTATCACCAGCGGGAGGTCAGGGATTCCTGGCCGCGGATACGCATGGACCGTGACCGAGAACCCATCCGGATATCCGGCATCGGCGAGCAGTTGCTTAGCCCGCTCAGGATCGTACGGGTGAGGCTCCCACGAGTCGTTCCAGCCGAGCTGCCACGGAAGCACGCTGGCCGCAATGGCTGGTTCCGCTTGGCCGAACAGGATGACGTCGATGATTGCTTGTTTGTCGACCGCCAGATTGAGCGCTTCTCGAACTTCGATCTTCGCCCAAGGTCGATCCGGATCGTACCCAGGAGCGTCTTCGTTATATACGCCCGACAAGATGACCCCGGCCGTAACCGCTTGCTTCACCGAGATGATGTTGAGATTGGCGTCGGAGGCTTCCACTTCGGGCATGGAGGAAAGCGGGGAATCGATGAGGTCGACTTCTCCACGACTCAACATCGCGAGACGAGTTGAGTCCTCCGGAACCACCGTCATCAGGAGCTCTGCGAATTCTGAGACTTTCCGCCAGTGCTCGTCGACAGCCTCATACAGAATGAACTCGCCGATCGAATGGTCAACGTAGCGGAACGGTCCACTACCGATCGGATTGGCAAGCCAATCCTCGGTAGTCGTGTCTTTGTACTCACGAGGCGTGAGCGCGTATGAGGACGTAGCCGACAGCCAGTCGAGTAGCAATGGAACGGGCTCGCCCAGGACGAGGGTCACCTCGGATGGCCCGGAGACTTCGACGCTCTGAATGTTGTCTTTGAGAACGAGCGCAGTGTCGTGTTGACGTGTCTGCATCCAGTCAAAGTTCCACTTGATGTCTTCAGCGTCGAGCTCACGCCCGTTGTGCCATGTGACACCTTCACGCACGTGGAAGACCCAGGTCAGCCCATCGTCAGAACTGGTCCACTCATCAATGAGGCCGCCACGAATCTCGCTTCCATCGTTGTCGAAGAAGTAGTCGTACATCGGATCCCAATAGCCGTGCGTGGCCGGACCCGCCTTTGCAGGGTCCAGCGTCTCGAACTGGAACCGGGACACCCCGACCCGCAAGGTTCCCTCGGGCCCCGACACCGCGGCTGCTTCAGCAACTGGCGCTTCAGCAACTGGCGCTTCAGCAACTGGCGCAACCGTCGTAGTGGCCGCCAGTGCAGCCGCAGCGACCGTAGTGGCCGACGGCGCGGCATCGTCGCCTTCATCAGAGCCACAAGCCCCGGCGATTAGCGCCAGACTCAGCAGCAAAGTCAACATTCTTGTTAAGCGCTTCATGTTGAGTTTCCCCTCATTTCGTTTGGTTCCCGTTGAGTTATTGTTGGGTCCTTAGATCCGTTTAGCAGGACGGCGGTATAGGAACTAAATGGGCCATCCCTATTCCCTTCTGGTAGTTGTGAATTTTTATCCAGATGCCGTAAAGGCTTGGCGGCTCGAACAACAAATTAAGAATAAAGTAGATGACGGCCTCACTTCAAGCCCGCCATATCCAGCTCGATAAACTCGCCCGCTTCTTGGATGACCTTTCCGCTCGCCTTGTTGAGTTCTACTGACTTGTGAGGCAGCGCCAGCGTCAGATCGACGATGTCCTGGACGGTTGAACCAATCGGTGTCAAATGCGATCTCTCACACGCTGCCTCGATCGCATCGATAATCGATGAGAACGAAACCGTAAATGGGTCGTCCGGGTCGGCAAAGTTGTGATCGTTGTGCGTGACCATGTTGATGACCGGCACATCGGGCGCCCTAGCTATTACTTGCCCCACAATGTTGAAAGCAATCTCGTCGTATTCGACGTCCCAGTCCGGCCTCAACTCCCAATGGAAGCTCCTGCCGTTTTTGTGAACCTGCCGCGATGAATCGACCGAGATCGGCACCTCGGCGAATTCGAGTTGGCCAGGGAGCTGTCTGAATACAGCGTTGGCGCGGTGAGGGTCAGGATCGCTGCCTGCCCAGATCGCATATATGTCCGGGTACACCCGTCCGGGAATCGTGGAGGACCCACCTTCGAATCCCAACTCCGAAAGAATCCGGAACGTCGAGTCGTTGGCAGATGCAGCCCCGCTCCGAAAAATCTTTGGCCTGTACCCAAGGGCGGACTGCCACATCGACGTGGCTTCGGAGATCACTGCTCGGGCGTCGTTGTCGGAAAGGGCGCCTAGCTCGGCGGCGTACTTAAGGTCAGCGAATCGCCAGGGATGGAGGTGCAGACCGAGATTGTGTCCGTCGGCCTCGAATTGCTTGAACACCGAAGGATCGGCTGTCGCTGCTTCTGGGTGCACGAACAGAGTTACCGGATAGCCCCTAGCTTCGGCAATCTTCACATATCCCTGAGTCGAATCGATACCGGCGGCGTAACTCGGCGGCCCGCTCGCCGTCGGGTCGGTTTCAGAGTTTGGCCTCTCACAATCCAGAGTGAGGGCCACGTGTATATTTTTCATCGCGTGTCGTACACCCATCCCGTTTCGCACTGTCGATACGTGAAAATTCTGTACCGTTGCGATTATCTATTTGTACTAGCAAGACAGTAATCTAGGCAACCTGCAAATTCAACCGATTCCGGCGGCGTGCCCAATCAGTGGGCAGACACAAGGAGAGTGCTCGGGTATTTCTCGGGTCCGACTGTTTCGTCGGAGCTCGAATAGGGTCCTCAACTGTAACAGTACATACTTGAGACATGTGTCTGTGCATACTTGAGTTGTATGCCTCCCAATAAATCGAACATCCAGTCCGCACGCGACCTTGAGCAGTTCATCGAGACACAAATCATGGACGGGACCTTGAGACCTGGCAGCCGGCTGGAAACCATACGAACAGCTTCCGAGCGGTTTGGACTCTCCCCCACGACAACGGCCGCGGCGTATCGAAGGCTTACTGACCGGGGATTGGTCGTACCGATGGGACGACAAGGAACATTCGTGGCCGATGGCGCAGGGTTTTCTCCCCACATCGAATCCGAAGTCCCGAATCATCTGATAGATCTGGCATCTGGCAATCCGGACA
>Ga0114999_10006129_pt1 | contig 13962 bp, 10 predicted proteins | sample ArcticOcean_MG_C_3_FD_89820 | JGI IMG/M metagenome (GOLD analysis project Ga0114999, IMG submission 89820) | Marine microbial communities from western Arctic Ocean - ArcticOcean_MG_CB8_126 | ecosystem: Environmental > Aquatic > Marine > Oceanic | place: Arctic Ocean: Canada Basin | collected...
CCTATACCTCGACCGAATACGCGGTGAAGGCGGCGCCCGCGACACGGCTGATCGAGGACGGCGATGTGATCGATCTGGGCGATCGGGTCTTCGAGGTGATCCACACACCCGGCCACTCCCCCGGTGGCATCGCCCTCTGGGAGGCCGCGACGGACATCCTCTTCTCCGGCGACATCGTCTACGACGGCCCGCTGGTCGAGGACGCCTACCATTCTGATATCGGCGACTATATCGCCAGCATGGAACGCTTACTGCGCCTGCCCGTGCGCGTGGTCCATGGCGGCCATTTCCCGAGCTACGATGGCGCGAGGCACCGCACCATCATCAAGGCCTGGCTGAAACAGAAGGGTCGCTAGGAGGCGCCACTAATTGTAGGCGATGGCCGCGCTCGACGGGCCGGCCAGGGGCATGACCTCGAATTTGCGGAACCCCGCCTCCCGGCACCAACCGAAGAAATCAGCGCCGGTGTAGTCGAAGGCATCGCCGAACTCGATCAGCATGTTCAGGGACATGAGCAGGCCGAAGGCATTCTCGCGCCTCGCATCGTCGATCAGCGCCTCGATGACGACGAAGGCCCCGCCCTCCGGCAGGGCGTCATAGGCCTTCTTCACCAAGACCTTCTTCTTCTCCAGGTTCCAATCGTGGAGAATCATGCCCATGGTCACGACATCGGCCTTGGCCAGCGGATCGGCGAAGAAGTCCCTACCCACAGGCTCGACCCGATCCGCCAGGCCTACCGCCGCTATGCCCTTTTGCGCGATGGGCACGACCTTGGGTAGGTAAAAATTGGCGCAGTACATATGCTGATTTTCCGCCGCCACCATGCAGGAAAGCTGGCCCGTCGCCCCGCCGATGTCGCACAGGGTCCGGTAGGGCGCAAAATCGAACTGCTTTGAGAAGAGGCGGAAATTGCCCGCCGAAACGCCGGACATGGCGTTCATGAACTACTCGAGCCGCTCGGGCACCTCATAGAGTTTGGCGAACATGGCGTCGCCTAAGCCCTTGGTCTCGTTCTGCGGCTCGGCCGATCCGCAGCGCATCGGTCACCCCGCCCCCGAACCGGTAGAGGCGATCGTTGGCCATTTCCAGGATGCCGCCGATATAGGCCGGGCTGTTGCTGTCCAAAAACAGCGCGCCCTCGCAGTCGAGCAGCTTCAGGGCGACCAGCGCATCGGGAAAATCCGGCACGGCCCGCGGCGCGAGACCGAGCGCTGCGGCGATCTCCCCGCCCGTCTTCGGTCCTTTCGCCAGAGCCGCGAACAGGCCCAGTTCGACGGCCGAAAGCAGGGTCTTCGACGCGAAGAATCCCATGCCGACATGCATGATATGGGACGGATCCAACTAACGCATGAACGCCTCCCCAAGCGGCCCGAACAGCCCGAATTCGGCGCGCTGCCCGGGGCCGGCGGTCATACCTGCTTATTGTCGTGGACCCGAGCGGTTTGCCGCAAGGGCGAAATCCCGTCGCCGACCGCCCCGCGTCGCGGCCTCAGTCCCGCCTCAGCTTGTAGCCCGACGCCTCCAGATCCCAGGCCCTGTCAGCCTGCTTGGACAGGGTCTCCTTCCGCACGCGCTCGGTCGGGGTCTTGGCGAAACCCGTGACGAATTCGACATAACGCGGCACCTGAAAATAGGCGAGGCGCCCCTCGCACCATTTGACGATATCGAGCGGGTCGGGCGCCGTATCCGCGGCCGATTTCACATAGGCCTTGATGTCCTGCTCGCCGACATCGGTGTCGACGCCGACGACCGCACATTCCTCGACATGGGGATGGGTGAGCAGCACCCGCTCGACCTCCCAGGCGGAAACGTTCTCGCCGCGACGGCGCAGGCTGTCCTTTATGCGCCCGAGATAGTGATAGTTGCCCTGCTCGTCGAAACTGCCCAGATCGCCGGTATGCATCCAGCCATCCCGCAGGGCCTGCTCCGTCGCTTCCCTGTTGCGGAAATAGCCCTGCATGATGAGGCCGGGCGTCTTCTCGCGCACAAGGATCTGGCCCATCCGACCCGGACCGAGCGCCCGCCCCTCGTCGTCGGCGATGCGCACCTCGAAACCGGGCAAGGGCGGACCGACACCGGCATCGGGGTCGCCGCTGGCATTGGCCGTCGTGACGCTGGAACATTCGGTCATGCCATAGGATTCGGTGACCTTCACCCCGAAACGCTCCGAAAATTCCTGACGGATGCGAGCCGGAGCACCCGCACCCCAAGCCACGCGCACCGAATTCTCGGCGTCTGCCGCGGAGACCGGCTGCTTCATCAAAATGGATAGAATGCCGCCCAGGTGGTGAATATGGCTGGCCTCCGTTTCGCGCACCTCGGCCCAGAAGCGCGAGGCGCTGAAACGGTCGGTCAGAGCGATGGCGATGTCGAGAAAGACGGCGAGGACGATCACCTCGCTGCCGCCGATATGGAACAGCGGCTCCCACAGATACAGGACGTCGCCATTCTCTATATCGCCAAGCTTCATGGCCCCGAAGGCCGCGGCGCGGAACATCGCATCCGTGACCATGACGCCCTTGGGCTGGCCCGTGGTGCCGGAGGTGTAGCTAATCGACAGCACATCCTCCGGCCGGGGGTTTCCCGGTGGCGGCGCGTCGCTGCCAAGTTCCGTCACCGCGTCGAAGCCATGACTCCGCTTGCCCGGCACCTCAGCCCGCGCGCCGCGCCAGATCACGTCCCGGCATTTCGTGCCCGCCAGCGCAGGCACCAGATGTTCTGCGAAATGGCCGTCGGCGATCACGCCATGCGGATCGGCATGGGAGAACAGGAACTCGAGGCTGGCGCCGCGCAGACCGGTATTAGCCGGCACCTGGACCAGGCCCAGCTTGGCGCAGGCCAGGAAGGTATAAAAATGCTCGGGATGATTGGACAGCATGAGGGCGACCCTCTCGCCCGCTTTGAACCCCAGCGCGGCCAAGCCGTTGGCGAAGCGGTTCACGCGCCGGTCCAATTCGCCCAATGTGGTCGCCGTCCCGGCGAAGGTCATATAGACGCGATCCGGCTGGGATCGCGCCTTTTCCTCGAGAGTTCGTCGAATCGTTATCGTTTTGCCCAGCATCGCTATCGCCTGCCCCAATCGCGGCCGCGACCAATCGGCACACAATCCGATGGTATCCGCATGGCCGCCGTTGCTAAACGCTGTCGTGTTGCCTGCCCAACGATTATGACCCATGAAAAACTTTATTAGAGGAACTTATATCGGAAACTCCGGTTTGAATGCCGCTATCGCGTCGGCTGACGACAGGGTGGACCTGGCGTTCAGGTGGTTCGACCGCTCAGGACTCTATCGACCCTCCGACCTGGGCGACCCTTCAGAATGCCGCCGGGACCGGTTCGAATTCGGCGCTGGCACTGCAAGGCGCTGTCATTCAAAGCATTGTGCGCAGGCCGGATCAGGTCGAAGCGACGATCGGCGCGGCAGTCGGACTGGCGCCGCAGTTCAAATCCGACATCGTGGTGGCGGCGATTCAGACGTTCCCCGGATTTGCAGATCGAATCTACGCGGGCGCAGGCGGCGACGTTGTCGTGCGCCGTCGACCAACCACCGTTTCCAGTTCCGGGCAGACCGCATCTACCGCATCACCGGCATCGACGGCCGGCAGGGTTCTCAGAAAGTCCTGGTTCGATCCAGGTCCCTATCTCGACGCTGGTGTCGGCCTCGTGCTGGTGCAGGAGGCGGATCTCAGCGATTCGACCTTGCCGGGTATCACGGGCGAGTTGTCGTCAAACCCCGGTTTTTTGGTCGATGGCGCAGTCGGCTATCGCTTCGGGAATGGGATACGTGGCGAGGTCCAGGTCGCATATCGGCGCAACGATCTCGACACGATCAGCTTGACCGCATTCAATCTGGTCACCATCACTGGCAATGTCGACGGCAGGATCGAGGCAATTTCCGGAATCGCGTCCGGCTTCTACGATTTTAACCTGGGTAGGCCGGTCATTCCCTATATCGGTGCCGGTATCGGCATCGCGAGTCTGAAACTGAAAGTCGACTCCACTGGGTTTGACGATTCCGAAACGCTTTTTGCCTATCAGTTCGCCGGCGGGGGCCGATATCAGGTGGCGCCGGAAATCATGCTGAGGGCGGGATACAAGTATTTCGCCACGACCGATCCGAAATTCGGCACGACGGAAGGCGAGTACAAATCGCACGCGTTCGAAATAGGGCTCAGCTATATCTTCTGAGAGCCGACCAATAGTACCAGTGAACGTGTATTCAATAACTTTGCCGCGGCTATGGCGAAACCAGTTCCAACGAGTATCAAGCCGTTGGGGATCAGTTCAGTTGCTCTGACACTTGTTCACCCGAAGCGTTGCTGTTTAACACCTTATCCACAAAAAACCTCACCACTCTCAGCACGGATTCGCCAGACGACTTATGCTCAGTGCATGTATAGCTTCGGGTATTCGCCTTAGTTGAGATCAAGTGATACGCGCCGATATGACCTCAAGGTCCATCGGCGAGACCGGCCCCTTGGTCACACCGACGGGATCTCGCAGAACGGCGCCATCTCGAAGGCCTGATGCACCGCGACATTCTCGTGTGCACCAGCACACCATGACGGCATGACCATCGTGTAGACGCCTGGACTTCCCGCGGTCAGCAGGAGAACGTTGGCCGGGTCCCGAACAGCCGGCAGCATGTCCTCGTCGCCCACCAGATAACCGGAACTCTGCCAGGCCAGAAGAGACCGGGGCTGGACCGCGAGTTCGCTAAGGCGGTGTTGAACGTCTTCCCGGGTCAGGTCTGCGCCAGAAAGCATTTTGGCGTGGTCGGGGTTGAGCATCACGACGACGGCGCCGATCCCGCCCAGCCGCACATTGTTGCTGCCTTGGTTGGCGATAACGGCCGCGAGCACGTGCAGCAACTTTTCGGCGCGGTCCGGATCGTCTGAATCGCCTGTGAATATGACCGAGTGCGGCCCCTCGACCCCAACGACCGTCACGACGCTCTGATCGGCCCGATATCCAAAGCTGGTATGCAGCGGTGCGAACGGCGAACTCTCTTCATCTTCGGCCACGCAGAAGGCGAATTTGGCGGGATGGCCGTGTAGCGCCATGTCCGACACGCCCGGAAGCCCGCCACCGATATTCAACATGCACAGGCGCAAGGCGCGCCCGATCGATGCATTGGCCCGGTGTCCGGGGCCCATCAACCCAGCACGGCTTGCCACCCCATAGGTGTCGCGCGCAGGTCCGTTGACGATGATCAGAGGCGCGACCGAATGGGTGGTGCATTGGAGTTCGGCGAGATCAAATTCGGGTTGGCAGACGGCCCGGACAACGGCCAGGACGATAGGGAAGTAGTCCGCCGTGCACCCTGCCATGACCGCATTGACGGCGATGTGCTGGACAGTAGCGGCACCGTTCTGCGGCCCCATCACCCCGACCACGAGATCCTGGTCCAGGCCCCCGGCAAGCATTATCCGCTCGACCCTTTCGCGGGTCGGGATAATCACTGGCAAGCCGTCGGTACAGCGGTCGCGGTGCAATCGTTCAAGCGCCTCCGTTTCATCAGCGGCGCTGAGCATGCTATTGCTGACCGCGGTCATCCCCGCTCCAGTCTGGCGATCACCTCGTCGGCGACTCGGGCGGCCAGGGCGCTCATGGCCTGTTTTCCAGTTCCTGCGACGGGATAGGGCAGTTTGATACGAGGAACCGCCGGCATGCCATCCGCCTGGGCGACGAAGTTCCCTTGTTCCCAGAACGCTTCGGTGACAAAGGCGACAGCGGGAATGCCAATTCTGGCCGCCGCGATCGAATCGCGCACGGTGCTCGACGTACAGGAGCCGCAATGGCCATAGGCGCAAACCAGCGCTTCACAATCGGCTTCGATGGAGGCAAGCATCTCGTCGGAGACTACGGCCGAATCGACCTTCTTGACGTAGTGCTTGAAACGGGCCTCTGGCAGTTTAACCCCAAGGGCGGTTCTCAGATGCTCGAGAAATTTGGCGGAATCAGGAAATCCATTAGCGAGAAGCCCGACCGTCAGTGAACCAGACAAGTCGGCCGTCCTGTCGTATGGCTCCGGCGGAGAGCCTTGTTTTGCCCGTGGATCATAGTATTCGATCGGCATTTGACACAGCACTTGCGACAGTAAAAGAAGGTTTTTTATTTAACGCAACCAACACTTTTCTATTGGCAATGATCCAGTTTTTTCTTTGAGGACACTCGAAATTGCCAGCAACGAACAATTTAAATTGGCCGATAGCGTGTTTCAACCGGGATTTCCCACATGGAGTCCTTCGGCGCAGTTTAGCTTGGCTCATAATCGTTCGGCAGGCAACGCGACAGCGTTTGGCAACGGCGGCCATGCGGATACCATCGGATTGTGTGCCGATTGGTCGCGACCGCTTCGGATGTTGCCGTTCGAGCCGTGTTGCGGACGCACTTCGTCCTGTCGCCGGCAAGCATCGGCGAGAGCCCGTCGATCATATCGGGGCTGACTCAGGTCTGAGAGCCGGTCGATGCGGCGCAGGATGTCGGCGAACAGGTCTCGGGGAATGGCGACCTCGGCCATTTGGAACGTGACGTAGCGCCCTTGGCGGACGATCTTCGCGCCGATCTTGATGAGTTTCTCCCGCAGGCTGGTCAGTGACCACTGTTCCACGGCATCGGGCAGCGCCAGGGTGCGCATGAAGTTGCCGAGGTTGTAGGCCAGCGCGTGAAGCTGGAGCCGGACCTCGTTGTTGCGGAACTTCTGGCACGACAGGCGCGTCCATCGATCCGCGCAAAATCACAGTCGGGGAGTATTTGGACGATTGGCTTGAAAATATTGCGCCCCGCAGGGTTGGGGCGAAGGCGCTAGAGCGATACAGCGGATTGGTTCGAAACCAGATCAAACCGCACTTCGCCACAATTGAATTACAGAAATTGCGCCCTTTAGAAATTTCAAAATGGCTCGAAACCCTTATCGCGGCTGGCGATCGTTCAACCCGCAGCACCCGGCACACCCACGGCGTGCTTCGGACAGCGTTAAATCATGCTGCCGCCGTCGAGATTATCGAGCGCAACGTAGCTACAATCATTCGATCACCGGTTCTTCAGCGCGTCGAAATAGAAATTTCGACTTCAGACCAGATTGCCACAACGCTTGAAAAAATGCGCGACCACCCAAGCATGTTTCCTATTGTGGCACTGGCCACCGCCACGGCCGCACGACGGGGCGAGATAGCCGCTTTGACCTGGGCGGGTATAGATCTGCAAGGTGCAAATCTCCGCATTGAACGCGCACTAGAATAAACAGCTCCTGGGCTTCGCGTGAAAGCTCCCAAAACAGCAGCCGGTCGCCGTAGCATAAACTTGCCTGCCTTTACCGTGGCTGCGCTGCGCGATCACCGACGCAACGTACTAGAAACACGAGTGGCACTGGGCATAGGCGCCCCGCCGGAGGGCGCGTCCGTATTTGGAGATTTTGAAAGGAACTGGCCGTCGCCCTATAGCATTTCCGACCGTTGGCGGGACTCAGTGAAAAACCGCAAACTTCCAAAAGTAACTTTCCATGCCTTACGACATAACCACGTCTCGGCACTGATTACGGCTGGACCCGACGTGGTTTCAGTTGGCCGTCGTCTTGGCCACGCAAGCCCAGCGCTGACACTTAGCGTTTACGGGCACCTATTCGAAAACAATGACGCTAAAGCTGCCGCAGCAATTGACGCCGCCCTCGCACAGGGATCAATCGGGGATCAAAATGACCTCCCCCTAATCCCAAAGCCCCATATTTCTGTGGAAAATCTGGCGACCCCAACGGGATTTGAACCCGTGTTTTCACCTTGAAAGGGTGACGTCCTGGACCAGGCTAGACGATGGGGTCGTCGGCGCGCCATGAGGTAAAGAAATCCGCCCCGAAAAGCAAGCGTTTGGCTGCAGTTTCGGGTTGCGCCCTTGACGCTGCACCGCCAGCACGCCATCTAACAGGAACAAACGCAGCCCTGTCGCGTCGCGAGGCGCCGCCAAACGATAACGAAATTTCCGCTGGCGGCGGACCTCTTGTCGTGCGATGAAGCGTCCCCGCCGCGGTTTCGCGGCTTTTTTCATAAGTGAACCAATGTCCAACGCCGCCGATAAGATCCGCAATATCGCCATCGTCGCCCACGTCGACCACGGCAAGACCACCCTGGTAGACCAGTTGCTGCGCCAGTCCGGCACCCTGAAGACGCATGGTGAGGACGCCGGCCGCGAGCGGGTGATGGATTCCAACGATATCGAGCGCGAGCGCGGCATCACCATTCTCGCCAAGAACACCGCCATCGACTGGCAGGGCTGGCGCATCAATATCGTCGACACCCCGGGCCATGCCGATTTCGGCGGCGAGGTCGAGCGCGTGCTGTCGATGGTCGATTCGGTGCTGCTGCTGGTCGATGCCGTGGACGGGCCGATGCCCCAGACCGCCTTCGTCACCCGCAAGGCGCTGGAAGCTGGCCTCAAGCCGGTCGTCGTGGTCAATAAGGTCGACCGGGTCGGCGCCCGGCCGGACTGGGTCGTCGATCAGACCTTCGATCTGTTCGACCGTCTGGGCGCCACGTCCGAACAGCTCGATTTCAAGATTGTCTTTGCCTCCGCCCTCGAAGGCTGGGCCGCCTTGGCCTCGGACCAGCGGACCGAGACCATGGACATCCTGTTCCGCACCATCGTCGACGAGGTCGCCCCGCCGGCGGTCGATCGCGACGGCCCCTTCCGCATGCAGGTCTCAGCCCTCGACTGGTCGAGCTATGTCGGCCTGATCGGTATCGGCCGGATCCAGCGCGGCCGGGTCAAGCGCAACTCGCAAATCGTCGTGGTCGGCGCGGACGGTAAGCGCCGTCCGGGCCGCATTCTCCAGATCCTCGGTTTTCACGGCCTCGAGCGGATCGAATGCGAGGACGCCGAGGCCGGCGACATCATCGCCTTTACCGGACTCGACGAACTGCATATCTCCGACACCCTGTGCCGGCCAGACGCGGTCGAGGCTCTGCCGGCGCTGACCGTCGATCAGCCGACCATCGCGATGACCTTCCAGGTCAACGATTCGCCCTTCGCCGGCAAGGCAGGCAAATACGTCACCAGTCGCAACCTACGCGACCGCTTGCAAGAAGAACTGCTGCACAATGTAGCCCTGCGCGTCGACGAGACCGAATCCGCCGACCGCTTCCGGGTTTCCGGACGCGGCGAGTTGCATCTCTCGATCCTGATCGAGAACATGCGCCGCGAGGGATACGAATTGGCCATTTCGCGCGCCGAGGTCATCCTCAAGGAGGTCGACGGCGCGTTGCACGAGCCGTGGGAAAACCTCACCGTCGATGTCGAGACCCAGCACCAGGGCACGGTGATGGAACTGCTCGGCCAGCGCCGCGCCGAGCTGAAAAACATGATCCCCGACGGCAACGGCCGCGTCCGCCTCGATTATGTCGTGCCCACCCGGGGCTTGATCGGCTTCCGCCCGACCTTCCTGAACCAGACCTCCGGTTCGGGCCTGATGTATCACAGCTTCGACCATTACGGCCCGCGCGCCAGCGGTGAAATCGGCCAGCGCCAGCGCGGCGCGATGATATCTATCGCGACCGACATGGCCCGCGCCTATGCCCTGTTCAATCTGCAGGAGCGCGGCGACATGATGATCGGGCACGGTGCCCAGGTCTATGAAGGCCAGGTGATCGGCATTCACAGCCGCGGCAGCGACCTGATGGTCAATCCCTCCAAGGCCAAGCAGTTGACCAATATCCGCGCGGCCGGGACCGACGAAAACCTGATCCTGACCAAGCCCGTGCGCGTGACCCTGGAATACGCGATGGAATTCATCGACGACGACGAACTGGTCGAGGTCACACCGGAATCAATCCGCATCCGCAAGCGCTTCCTCAAGGAACACGAGCGCAAGAAAGCCAACCGCGCGGCCTAGGCCCCACCCCGCCCTCGTCATTTCGTCATGCCCCGACGCAGCCCGGGGCATCCAGGCCGCCAATGCCGCAAGATTGTCCGGCAATGACGACGGTTGGGGCCACACCCGTCCTTGCCCTAGCATGGCCCCTCCACAGAGGGAGGGCGGTCATGCAATGGATCGGCAAGCCGGTGTGCCGGCGCGAGGATGCGGCGCTGCTGCGGGGCGAAGGCGCCTTCACCGACGATATACGCGGCCCCGGCGAGGCCCGTGCCGCCTTCGCCCGCTCGCCCCATGCTCATGCTCGAATCCACAGGGTCGATACGACCGCGGCCAAGGCGATGCCCGGCGTGTTGGCCATTTACACCCAAGCCGACTTGGCGGCGGACGGGGTGAAACCTCTGCCTTCCTATACCCGCGATCCGCGCTATGCCTATCCCAACCGCGACGGCAGCCCGATGGCCGAGCCGCCGCTCTGGCCCCTGGCCAGGGGCAAGGTGCGCCATATCGGCGAAGCGGTGGCCATCGTACTGGCGGAAAGCCCCGAGGCCGCGCGCGACGCTGCCGAGGCCGTCGAGGTCGAATGGGAGCTCCTGCCCGCCGTGATCGACGCACGGGAAGCCGCGACGCAGGGCAACGCCCAGGTCTGGGACGACGCGCCTGGAAACCTCGCTTTCGACTACGAATCCGGCGATGCCGAGGCAACCGAGCGGGCCTTTGCCGAGGCCGCCCAGGTCACCGAACTCGACCTGCTGAACAACCGCGTTATCGTCGCCTTCATGGAGCCGCGCTCGGCCGTCGCCCATTGGGCGGACGGGCCGGAGGGGCGCTGCCACCTTCGTGTGCCCTGCCAGAGCACCCATCGGTTTCGCGATACCCTGTCCGAATGCCTCGGCATCGAGAAGACCCGCTTCCATGTCGTCGTGGGCGATGTCGGCGGCGGGTTCGGGCCGCGCGGCTTCCTCTATCCAGAAATCCTGGCCACGGTCTGGGCCGCGCGCCGCCTGGGCTGCCCCCTGCGCTGGCTGGGCGAGCGGAGCGAAGGCTTCCTGACCGATATGCAGGCGCGCGACCAGCGCATGCGCTGCGCCCTGGCGCTGGACGGCGAAGGCCGCATAACCGGCCTGCGGGTCGAGAGCGACTTCAATATCGGCGCCTATATTCCAGCCCGTTCGATATACGCCCTGCTCGCCCATATGCCGCCGATCATCACCGGCGCCTATGCCATTCCAGCGGCTCATGTGCGGATCAAGGGCATCTTCACAAACACCGTGCCGGTCTACGCCCTGCGCGGCATCGGCCGGGCCGAGGTCACCCATATCGTCGAACGCCTGATCGAAGAGGCCGCGCGGGCGGGCGGCCATGACCGCCTCGCCCTGCGCCGGTCCAATCTGGTGACCGAAGCCGCGATGCCCTATGCCAGCGCCGGCGGCGCAGTCTATGACAGCGGTGACTTTCCTTCGAATATGGCGGCCGCACTGGCTCTTGCCGATTGGGACGGGTTCGCGGTGCGCTGCGCGGAATCCGAATCGCGCGGGCTGCTGCGCGGCATCGGCCTCGCCAACTATCTCGAAAACGCCGGCGGCGCACCCAGCGAATTCGCCGAGATCCGGGTCGAACCCGAAGGCATGCTGCACAGCTTCGTGGGCACCCAGAGCACCGGCCAAGGCCACCAGACCGCCTTCGCCCAGGTCGTCGCCGAGGCCTTCGGCCTGCCGATGGAGTCCGTGGACGTCATCTACGGGGATTCAGACCTGGTGCGGACGGGCTACGGCTCCTCCGCCTCGCGCTCCATGTTCAAATGCGGCACGGCCCTGCATGTCACCGCCCTGGAGGTCATCGAAAAGGGCAAGGCCCTGGCCGGCGATCTGCTCGAAGCGACCGTCGCCGATATCGAATATGGCGAAGGGCAGTACCGGGTCTCTGGCACGGACCGGACCGTCGATCTCTTCGCCGTGGCCCAGGCGGCGGTTGATCGGGGCGAGGATCTGGCTGCCCATAACGATGTGAAGACCGAGCAAACCTATCCCAACGGAGCGCAGGTGGCCGAGGTCAAGATCGACCCCCAGACCGGCGCGGTCCGACTGGTCCGCCATGCCATGGTCAAGGATGTCGGCCGGGCCGTGAACCCGATGATTCTGGACGGTCAACTTCATGGCGGTATCGCCCAGGGAATCGGTCAAGCCTTGACCGAACGCACGGTCTACGAGCCCGAAACAGGCCAGCTGCTCTCCGCCAGTTTCATGGATTACGCGATCCCCCGGGCCGACGACCTGCCCGAATTCGCCACGCGCATCCTGGAAGTGCCCAGCACCGCGAATCCTCTGGGCATCAAGGGCGCGGGCGAAGGCGGCGCGACGGGCGCCCCGCCGGCGGTGATCAATGCCGTGTTGGATGCCCTGGCACCCTTTGGCGTGACGGATATCGACATGCCCATAACCAGCGAAAAGGTCTGGCGGGCGATCACAGCGGCAATGGCATAAACAACAGCGCGGACCCTCTCAATACTCCCAGAATGCGCCGACCAGGCCGAGGCTATGGAGATGCCCGTTGAGCATATCGGCGGTGGGCCGCACATAGTCGCGCTTCAGCTTGTCGCGGTAGACCGGATCGACCAGGCGCAGACAGGTTTCGACCGGGATCGAGCGGCCCTCGCCCACCCGATCCGTCTCCGCCTCCCAGGCTTCCGCATCCGCCGCCGAGGCGAAAAACAGGAACTGGTTGCCGCAGGTATCGATGATGTTCTCCCACCAGCGCCGCACCGGAATGCCGAGATAGACCACCGTGGTCTCCGGTTGCAGCCAGGCGATGCCGCCGCCCTCCAGCAGCATCTCGACTTGAATACCCGTGCGCTGGCAGAAACCCGAGATCGTCATCGGCGCGTCGTCCAGCATCGGATGGGTCGCCAGGGTATCGAAAGCGCAATTGATGAAATATTCCCGGCCTGTCCGCATCCGCACCCGGTAGGGCGTGATCAGAGCCGAAAAGGGATGGGCCATGAAGATGCGATCCGTCCCCGGAATCAAGGTCAGCTGCCGTTCGTCCTGCAGGATGCGGAAGATGCGCACGACCTCGGCCCGGGAAATCCCGAAACGGTCGACGGCATGCTGGGCGATCGGCGGGTGGGTGGTCTCGACGATGGTGTCGTAAATGAACTTGCGAACATCGAGCGTGATGTTGTCCATGGTCCCCCTCCACTCCCCCTGGTCTAGCGCACCTTCGCCGCATCGATGATGACGAGTTGCACCTCCTCGCGGCCCTGCCAGGTGTCCGGTCGCAGGCGCCCCGCCAGATGCAGGGACGCACCCGAAATATCGAGCAGGGCACTGCCCAAGGGTGTCTCCAAGGCACGGAAGGCGATGGCCTTCAGCCGCCCGCCCGCCGGGCTTGTGACGAAGCAACGGACATGGTTGAGCCCGACCACGTCCGATTTGGCGATCCGCACGTCGCGCAGCACGAATACGGGCTCCGCATTGCCCTGGCCGAAGGGCGCCAGGGCTTCGAGAGACTGCACCAGATCCCAATTCGCGCCGGCGAGAGCCAGGGCCCCGTCGATGCGCAGTTCCGGCACCACGCCCTTGGCCTCGATCTCGCCGCCGATGCGTTCGTCGAGGAAAGCCCGAAAAGCGTCGATCTTGTCCTCGGCCACAGTGAAGCCTGCCGCCATGGTATGCCCGCCCCCGGCGATCAGCAACCCGGCCTGGCGCGCGGCGAGGATCGCGCCGCCCAACCCCACGCCGGGAACCGAACGGCCGGAGCCCTTGCCGATTCCATTGTCCAGGGCGACGACGCAGGCCGGGCGGTTGTAGGTTTCGGCCAGGCGACTGGCGACGATGCCGATCACACCGGGATGCCAGCCCCGGCCGGCGACGAAGACGGCCGCGGCCGGCCCGCCGGCATCCTCGATCGCCGCACCCGCCTCCTCCAGCACCCGCGCTTCGAGGGTCTGGCGCTCGCGGTTGTGCAGATCGAGGCGTTCGGCGATGTTGTGCGCTTCCTCCGGATCCTCGGTTGTCAGTAGGCGCGCGCCGAGACCCGCCTCGCCCACCCGGCCGCCGGCATTGACCCTGGGGCCGAGCACAACACCCGCATGATAGGCG
>Ga0114999_10006134_pt1 | contig 13957 bp, 14 predicted proteins | sample ArcticOcean_MG_C_3_FD_89820 | JGI IMG/M metagenome (GOLD analysis project Ga0114999, IMG submission 89820) | Marine microbial communities from western Arctic Ocean - ArcticOcean_MG_CB8_126 | ecosystem: Environmental > Aquatic > Marine > Oceanic | place: Arctic Ocean: Canada Basin | collected...
AAGGATATAGTCGCGGAACTCTCTATCCCGCCCACGTAGAGTTCCTTATTTCCAGCGCTCAAGGTAGGCACCACAAGAGTTGCATTAAATCGGCCGTCTTCAGCAACATAGGGAGCATCAAAGGGCATCACCGACTTTCCACCAATCTTGATTTCCGTCAAATACGTGCCAGGCGAAAACCCTATGCCTCCTACTTTTATCCTGTCACCCGAATAACCCAAGTCCGGGCTAACATCCAAACTAGTTACAGTGGAGAGTTCTGATAACTGTGGAAGAAGCGATGTCTGAGAAGAATCCGTGGTCGCTCCCTTCTCTGCCCCAGCGCTATCCGTTGATTCTGTTGGTACAGGAGTGGCTGTCTGATCCGGATGTGATATCGGGTCAGCCGTTTTAATACCAGAATCATCTTCCTCAATCTTGGCCTTTTTCGAATCGGGCGCTTGAGTCGAAGCTACCAAAGAGCCCAGAGTAAGCTCACTTCCTAAGAGCGAGTCTAACGACTTGCTTTCTACAGCTTGCAATGACGTCAGATTCCCTGCCAGCAAAGCAAATACGCTAAAACTCCTTGTGCTAGCCGTAGCGGTATTGTCGTCCAGGTCAACGTCGGTTACCAAAGGCTCCCATCCTCCGGAATCGCCCTTATGATGATGAATGACCAGCGATCCTTTGCTATCGCCCATACCCTGCGCGGCTTTATCATCAAACTTAAATACTATGCTCACGTCCTTATCGAGCGTGAATAAATATTCGGTCAATTCTTCCGGGCCAAGTTTGATATCGTATGCATCTTGTACGAGGTCGAACCCACTCGGGATGATCCATGGGATCTTATCGGCCGTAATCGGAGCGGCCGACAAGACGCTCATCCGGCTGACAGTTCCAGCCGGCACTGATATTGAAACACCATCGAGTCCAAGTACCGATGATCTATCCGGAGAGACAATAACGCTGGTTATCCCTGCACCGCCCCATTGCACCCAAAACCCAAATGTAAGCGCAGTTGCCAGAACAATCGCACCCACTATTGATCGACCCTTGGATCCCGACACAATCAGAGTCCACGCACCGCAGACGATTCCGAATATTAATATCGGCCAGTGAGCCCACTCGATCCACCTCCAACCCGCACTGCCAGTCGAGGCGTCAATCAAGATAATCACTGCCGCCAGTAAGAAGAAGGCGATGCCGAATCCATGACCTCGGTCTTGGAAAATGGACCAAGACGTCCACGACAGCGATCTTGAGGTGGTGTTAGTGGAATCCGGACTCCTCAAATCCAGTGTGTCGTCCGAATCGGGTGGTTTAACAAGGGTAGACTCTTCTGGAAAATGCTCCCCATTTTGAATCGCTCTAGCCCATTCCAGGGCAGCGATAAGTTGGTCACAATCGTGATAACGTTCGCCTTTACTAGCGTCCCTACATTTCTCTACGACATCTGAGACCTCTGGCTTGACGTCTCCGAAAATTTCATGTACGGACTCCGGCCTCTTAATATAGTCGGGTTCTGTAAATGGTTTCTCTCCGGTAAGGAGCCAGAAGAGGAGTTGGCCAAACGCGTATTGATCGTGTTTCAGATCAGCTGTAGGGTCTCTTAGTTGCTCAGGGTCAGCCCATCCACGTGTTCCCGCCGCTGCAGACCCTGTATTTACCGGACGAGATATCCCGAAATCTGCTATCTTCGGTGTTTTCCCATCCATCAGGATATTTTGTGGGTTCAAATCGCGATGGGTTATGGGCGGAGTCGCATTATGGATCTGTCTTAACCCAGCAGCTATCTCGATTCCGATTCCCAACGCGAAGTCGAGTTCCCATCCAGGGAGCTCGTCTTGGTGATCGACCCAGTTTTCAAGATTACCGTCCGAGTAATAACGACTGACCAGGTAATTGACGTCGCTGATCGGCAGAGCGTATTGACCATTGTTCTGAAAACATAGCTCTACGGGATGGTTATCTTTCAAATTTTCTGGGTCTGATATCTTACATTTCAATCCAATAGCGAAATCGCTGACATTCCCTGGTCCTGCCGGAACTCCCCACTCCCAACTAGAAAGCAGCTCGTTAGAAATCTCCGAACAGCTGACACTATCTATCCTTTCAACCAAGGCGATATTCGGATGCTCGCCTATTCCCTGTAGTCGGGCAGCCTCCTCTTGGAATTTAACTACTGAACCCTCTTCTAGTTCCGCCCGCAAGGGCCTCAGAATTTTAATGGCTACAGATTTATCCGGGTCACCAGTGAGAAGTCTGGCTTTGTAGACCACACCGAAGCTGCCGGAACCTATATGTTCCAGAAGTAGATAATCCCCAAACTTATACCCTTCAGATTTTGCCAATCGTCACACCTAATGTGGCTTGAAAAACCGGGACGAGACCCACTGATAACTCTGATTCAGACGAAGCTGTATGTCCGTGATATTCCTATCATTTCTCTAGCTGATGTGGATAACTACTTGCCAGTTCCCTAATCCGAGATATTATCTGTTCTCTTTGCGCGAGCCTGCGGATCTGCGCTAGACAACCCCTTCTAACAAACTGCTGCCTCCATTCTAGGTAAGCTGATATGAGACCAGGTGTTAAGCGGGGCCATTGTCCAAGTAAGCGTACTCACGAATCATCAACACTTAGTAAATTTAATCACCGTTTCACCCAATACTATTTCAGAGCCCTCAAGTAGTGCCGAAGATTGAACGGCAATCCCACCAACGAAACTCCCGGAAGTGCTACCCAAGTCTGTCAGATAAGGGCCATCTCTTCGTAACGATATCGTCGCATGTTTGCGACTTACGTAAGGGTCTTCGATGATGAGATCACTGTGAGGTGAGCGCCCGAGGGTCATTTCGGACCTCGGCATGCGAATCTTTTTCCCAGACGAACTTCCAGTGAGGAACTCGAGTTCCCACTCGGCCGGCTCAGAAGTTTCGCCATCATCGGACCCTACAGGAATCCGAAGGTTCGGAGCGTCGTCATTTATCTGCGAATCCTCAAACGGTGCCATATATCTTGAAAAGGGATCTCTGAATCTGGTGACCACAGGAGCATTCTCTAACAGGTCCGGCTTGAACCCGCATATTATGATGCCTACCATACTTGGTAAGGCGACCACCCCTACAGACCCTATAAATCCGATCACGCCGAGTTCGCTTACTAAAGCTGAATCCAGGATATCTGGGGCAAGTCCCATCTGAACGAACCCCAGCGGTAGCGTTAAGAACATGGACCCGGTCGCAAGAATTCTAAGTATCCGGCCAGTATAAGTGCGGGTCCTGTAACGCATCATCAATGTGGTCACCATTAAGCTGACCCAAAAAGCGACCACGCCTAATGGAGAGTGATGCCAATCCCAGAGGAAACTCCCTTCTGTGAATTCCAGAAACATGTTAGCGGTCCCCCTGTTAGTTTGCCGACCTGAGTTCCTGATAAAAATCTGCAGGTAACCGCATACTAGTTGAGTCTGGCTAAACGTTAATGACAACCATCAGACACCTGACTGTTATTTCGCTTGTTTACGCTATATTAATTTGTATCCTTTGCCTCTAACGCTCTGTACGTGTTCGACCCTAGAATATTCGCTTAGTTTGCGCCTGAGGCGTCTTACAAGCTGATGGATCTCCCCGGGATTCGTTTCGGAAGTAGCAAACCATTCTGCCTCACGTATCAGCTCACCGTAACGGTCTTTTTCCTCTTCAACGTATTCCCACCGATCCTCCCAGAGGCACCGGGAAATCTCCTTCATAGTCACTAGATTGCCGTTGGCGTCAAACAATAAAGAGATTAGGTCGAATTCTCTATTTTGAATCTCAGGAAGCACCCTATTACCTTTTACGTAAACCTCATGCTTCCCAGAATCAACGAAAATCCCCACACTGTGCCCCGAGTCCTGAGACATCGGTTCCGATCCGCTAGCACCCCGTTCTGTCATTACATGGGTCCTAAATATGAGCACTAGCTCACCCTCTGCAAGCGATATTGGATCACCATCTAAGAGGGCATATTCCTTCTCTGAGTCCATGACCTCGTTACGCAGCCTAGATTTGTTAGTGCTGCCGAGGTCTCTGGCATAACAGGCCCCATCTTTTTCGACGAAGGCGATGTGTCTGCGAGAAATAAATGCGTTCTTCAGAACCATATCCGCTGGTTCATCACTCCCGATTACGTACTCAGAAGGATGTGTCGGTATCAGAAAATGAGTAGGGCAACCATCAAGGACTTTCGTGACAACGCATCCCGGTGTCGTTTCCTTTCTGACAGTCAAAACGTGACCACCCCCTACAAAAGACTACTCTTAAAGCGAGATAAACCCTTCGCCCAGTGTTCAATCAATGTATCATGTCGCCTAACTAAATTTCGAGTAGATCTGCTTAATATAACGGATTAGTCTCATTGGCTAACCCTACCATCTACCAAACCGTCCTATTTAGCCAGACATATAACAGCAATGTGCAACAACCGGCCGATAGACCCAGACCGTACGGCATCTCTTCAAACATCTTCCTGGAACCTGGACCAACCATAACCAAGGCATAAACGCCAGAAATAATTACCCCTGCTCCGAGAGCTGCTGGTGCGACTGGCATAGCAGTCATCGCTCCTACCAGACCTGCTAATTTTATATCACCGCCCGCCAATCTACCCCGGCTTAGGTAAGCTGCCAGCCCCATCCATATGACGCAAAACAGCCATCCTAGAGCTGCCAGGCCGATGCTCGGTAACAACCCATATTCCCGCTCATGTATACCCCAAGGAGCGAGCGCGATAGCGGCCAATGTAGCCGGAATGACCACACGGTTAGAAATGGTTCGTTCTTTCAGATCTTTTACGCCAAGATAGACCAGAACAAGAAGATATAACCCAAAGACTAACTGGAATATTCCAGGTTCTGACCACAGCATCAAGAAGGCCGCCACTGTCCCAGTACCAAGCACGCATATAAACTGAACGGCGCGAACTTGCAGCCATCTCCTAGACAACTCTCCAAGGCCATTACATCCGATGACGTCAGTTTCGTCTTAGCAGTGACCCGAAAGCACAAGTGGTCTTTAGGCGTTATCGACGAAATCCCAATCATCTTTTCATATCCGAGCTATGAGATTGTCTAACGTCGATCAACAGACTGCGGGCTTCCCATGCGATCTCTCGGACGTCAAGACGGCTAGTACTCCCATGCAGCGTGACCGTATTTACATGGGCATCTGGGTTTTTCGAGAATAAAGTCCCAGAGTTAGTTTTTTCATTACTCCCAGTATTCTTACCATCTGGAGGCACATCACCAAGGTCTGGATTAGATAGCAAGATGGTGTCGACTCCTAGGTGGGTTGCCTTTTGATCACTCCCAACACCATCTACCCGGATAGTAGGCGAAACGGGAAAGCCTTCACCAGCACGACCTCGGTCGGGCTTGATCTCAAAGGGCATTGATGGATCTCCCAAACGGGCATCACCAACTGTTCTATCAACGACACATATGCCGGCTATATCACGAACGATGCGAGACATGATCGTCGTCAACCTGTTTCCAAACCCGCTGTGATGAGGCCCGTGTAGGCCTGGACCTGACCCATTCGACTGAAGGCCGAGACTGGGTCTTATCGACTCCCTAGAAGACCGGTAAGCACGCAGATTCGACCTTCCCGGTATTTTCCGAAGGTACTTGATAGCGCTTGGGACCAAAACTCTTATCTCTTTCATGATTGCTCCTAATCCAGATCTTCAGATGACAAATAAACTACTAGTCATTACAGGCACCACAGCCATCACAACACCGGAGATCAAACAGGCGATCGATAGATGGAATGCTATCTTTAGGTTGCTCCCACCAGATGCAAACTTAGGCGCCAAGCTGTTGGCTACAGTAAGAGCTAGGATCACTCCTATGATCAGAAAATTGGCTGGGCCCAGATCCCCTGACCCTAACAAAAACTGGCCTGGTGAGAGATTCTGACCTCCTGTCAGAGCGAGACCAGCGGGAGTCGACAAACCTTCAGGGACCGTCACACCAGAACCCGCAAAGCCGCTTACCTGGCTCGCTGCCTCTCCTATCTTTTCGTTGAATCGGTCCAGCACCTCCGTAACGAAAACCAAGATGAATATCATGGTGGCATGCATAGGTACAGTCAGAAACGTGAAGGTCGAAGAGGTAAGACCCCGTTTGGCCCGAAGTTGGGCTACTTCCATCGCAAATTCGGAACAGGCTGCACCGACAACAGCGGGTTTTGCACCAGCCTCGACACCCTCAACCAACATCCGGGTAGTCCTGTTAGCTAATTCGCTTCCTGATTCATCCCGAAAGGCATCCCAGCAGACCTCACTAGGGATACCGCCACCAGTTCGCAATCTGAGCCGACTCACATGGGAGGACAGATGGCTCATCGATTCGACATCGATATGGTCTAGTGCCCTTCCCAAGTCACTACCGATAGACCCCGCTATGTTACCGATAGTGCGGAGGAACGTATGTAAACTAGAATCAAGGTTGCGCACATCAGCGTCGTCTTTCATCGCCAGGATGCCTGACGGAAATAAGGACGCACCCAAACACACGAGAGCGATCGCACTGCCGGGGAATAAGTCGAATCTCGGACCTATAAGGGCGGCTGATATCAGGCCGAGTGGAACGCCGATAAATAAAGCCTTTCGCGACATCTGCCTGGTCCTAGTCATCGACTTCACACCGTCATAGGTGTGCGCTTCTACTGGAGCTGCTCGGTATATCAGATACACTCCCAGACCAGCTACCATCATTACGGTCCCGGCCATCACAGCCACGAAGCCCACATCCATAGTTGACATCATCGTAGCTACTAGGGACACGACCATGATCAACGTCACCGAGACCAGGATCGCCGCATAAGCATCGGTCCATTTCTTCAAATTCTCTACGTTACGATCATATTCGTTCCTGTAACGCTCAGCAGACGACTCTCTCTCTTGGACCACAAAATCACGTTCGGATTCCCCGGAAGAAATGGCGGCTGAGAATCGCAGGAAAAGGCTTTTTATAGAAGAAGCCCGTGCCAGCCCTGCCACCAACTTCAATGCCTGGCTGTACTCCATCCCTGCAGATTTCACTAGCTTGTAAACATGGTAGAAAAAAGTCCCCGTGCCTAACGCCAAGTGTCCTGAAGACTGGAATATCCTGTCTCTGGGTATACCGCTAAGAGACAGTATCGACATGTGGGTCAGTTGACTCAGCAGATCAAAGCTAAGGAACCCGTCATCTGAGGTGACCTTCCCGACTGGCTTGTGAGAGTACGTCGTGGAGTTCATGAAAATCGTTGACCTCCTTCTCACTGAGTCGCTTCAGCACGTCAGACCTTCGCTTCAGCTTATCGTAGATGGCCCGGTCATTCCCCGGGGCTATACCACTCCTTACAGCTACGGTGTTCTCGAGCAGATTTGTGTTCATAAATCCCGGAAACTCGAACGTGTCTGTTACAGGATCCCATCTAAATACCTCTATATAGCCAAAAGACTCGGATTCGGAGTCGTATCCAATGATTTCGTTAATCGACGTGACCCGCCGGGCGGTCCGACCGTCCGGTAGCCTGACCGCGCTCATCAATATAACCATGTTCAGATTGTCGATATATGGTTTGGGTATGTTTATCGGTTGGCCGGTCAACCGCTGTATCAACTTCTCTACCGTGGACGCATGGAAGGTTGCCATGCATGGATGCCCGGTCTGCATCGCCTGGAACACCACTGCCCCTTCTTCGCCACGGATCTCGCCGATCAGGATCTCGTCCGGTCTCTGACGTAACGCGGACCGGAGCAGGTCAAACATCGATACCGCTGACTCCCCGACAGCCGACCCCCTGACCACTTCTCTGGTCCAGTTTTCATGAGGTATCTGGAGTTCGGGGGTGTCTTCGATACTCACCACCTTACCGTCAGGGTCGATGAACGTACTTATGGAATTCAACAATGTGGTCTTTCCGGATGCTGTCTCGCCGGACACGAAAATGTTCATACCACCAGCGACCATCAACCACACATATGCAGCCATATCGTAAGACAAAGTCCCGGAGTCAATAAGGTCGATTACGCTCAACGGTGCGTCACTGAACTTCCTGATTGTGAAATTGCTCCCCTTCCTTGAAACGTCGTCGCCGTAGACGATATTTATCCTAGATCCATCCGGCAAAACAGAATCTATAAGAGGGTCCCTGGTTGTCGCCGGTCTGCCGATCCTCTCTGAAAGTTTGATAACGAACCGGTCCAATTCGTTCCCGGAGTCGAAGGCAACAGACGATTTCAATGCACCGAATATCCGATGTTCCAGAAACACTGAGCCAACTCCGCTACAACTTACATCCTCGATATACGGATCATCGATCAACGGTTGTATCTTCCCCAGCCCGACCTTCTCACGAACCATCAGGTATCTGAGTCCTTCCCATCCGCTAATATCCAACGTCATCGGGTCGGGTTCCAATCTTCCACTAGCAGAGAGACAGATCCGATCAAGACAATCAAGCAAGCCTTGCTCCTTACTTTCAGACGATGCGAGCGCCTCTAACTGATCGATATCCACAGCCAGCTGCTCATCTACCTGCCTTAAAAGGTCCGTAACTTCCGGGCCGCAATCAGGCTCGACTGGTACGTAACAATCCCTATCCCCAGCTATCCCTGGATATATGTGGATCAGGACTTCTTTGTTCACTGGATAGATAAGGTTCCTTTCACCTGAGAGATTGTCATCGGGAGTTAGACTCCGGCGGTATTCCGGAACACCGATATCATCCATGGGGAGGGTCGAAAGATACCTCTTAAGGTGGATATGCTTTTCACTCTCCCGCTGTAACTCAGGAGACAACACAGCGTGCCGGTCGGTCGCGGTGGCGCTCCCACGGTCGGCGAATGTGCCCTCCGAGGTTGTAGAAGCTCCCTCGGATATATTTCGAATCTCATAAATGGCCCTGTCATCGGACCATCCGTGATCTCCCATTTCATTTAGGTTAATCGTCATGTTTGCAGCCTCCTACGGTGAACCAATGGTTTGACCTGGTTTTGACGTACACTTGCGAGACGTTCCGAAACCACGATTTTTCGACCGTTATGTAAATCAGGCACGGGCCGTAGACACCGGAATTATCCTCAACCCTCTGTTCGGCTCGATCTCAAATCCAAAGATGTTCCCGGTCTTCATGTTTGCGCCGCGAATCTTGGCGACCTCCATAGTCTTCAAGAGGGAAGGGCCTGACGGATGAACGTGCAATCGTATATATGCGTCGCATACGGACCTAGTCCTGCTACCGATCTCTTCTCCAAATGCGTCTTCATGGGCGGTACAGATAACGACCTTGCCACTGTCACACAGACCTTTACATTCAGATAAGAAATCCTTGATATGCTCTCCGTCGGACCAGGGAACGATCGTGGTCAAGGAATCTATGGCGATCACTCCGGCAGTTGCCTGTTCCTCCATATGCCGTGACAGGTGCTTAAGGTCCAAGGCATCATTCCGTGAGACCGAGACAGGGAATATCCTCAATCTGTCCATGAGGAAGTGATCGACCACATCTAGTCCAAGACTTGCCATCTGCTTCAGGAGACTATGAACGGTCTGCTCGGTAACGTATAAAGCAACATTCTCCCTGGTATTTAGCGCTGACCAAAGCAATTGCTGGACCAGAGAACTCTTGCCAGAAGAAGCGCCTCCTTCTACCAACATCAATGTACCGAAAGGGATACCACCGCCCATCTTCCTATCTATCTCCAAGTTCCCCGTGGATATCATCTTTTTACAGGCTATTTTCGACTCTTGAACCATCATCCCCTCTCAGATATTCGTTCCTATGGAAATTCTTGTTAAACGTTGATCTGGCGTCCGTTCTCTGGTCACATCAAGAAAACCGGATAGAACAGCCTTTTGTGGTCACTCCGTAGCCGAACACGGTGTGAGTATTCCGGTTACGTCCGCGCCAACGGTAACCCCATTTGGAGTTGAGACGATCACAAAGGCCGTTGTGTCACTCGGTTCTGGTAAATTGAGGCCCATTCGGATCGTGTGAGAACTCCCGGGACGCGCTATGGACGGTTCCGCCTCGCTGGGGTCCGCCAGTTTGATGGACCAGGTATCCACCGCGGAACCTTCGCTACCGCCTTCATGCTCGAGGATTCGAGGAACGTTAGACCCTCCTGGAAAACTGACCATCACTTCGAAGCCGGTTATTGGTGCAATCGCCTCCAGCCCCGAGTTAATGATCTCTAGGTCTATCGCGCAGTTCTCGGTGTCCACTTCCACATTTCCTACGTGTAACGATGTTCTGATTCTCTCTCTTTCCAGTTGGGACGAAATCCTGACCGCATCATTTAAGGCAACCGCGTTCAGGTTGAAGTTCTGCCAGAGCATTAAGAATCCCGTTAAGAACATGCCCATCATCAAGATTGTGACCAGAGTGACGCTCACTGCCTACCACCTCTCGAATGTTGCTTCTCCAACTACCCCATTAGGTGTGGCAACACGCAATATGTGATACTTCGCCGATACAGGAAAATCCTGGGGGATGACTATCTGGAGGCTAAGGACCTCTCCCCTTTCCCAGCTGGCCCCCAATGGATATTCCCTCCAGGTACCCGGAAGCCCAGCCTGGCCGTACAGAAGTGCCGAATAGCCTTCACCCGGCGTTATCAAAAAAACATCAACGGAGTTCACAGGACCGATCGAATAGGTCCCGACATTCTTGATCCAGGCTTCTATATCTGCTCCGGATGAATCCGACGCAACACCCAGGATTTCCACATCGGTACCAATCCGCCTAACGACGCTGTCGTTAGCCGCTTCCATCGAGCTGCTGGCCTTACTTATGGCTGGAATCATGCCGTTCATCGCAATGACTGCACCAGTGATCGAAGCTATCATCAGCAAAGCCGTGACTATCACCTTGTCCACGGTTGGCCTCCACATTTGTTGTTTCGCGCGAAATATCTGACTTAGGCTTAGCGTCTCCGTCCGACTTTGGTCGGCCCGACATACGCTCTGAGTCAGACCGTTCATCTCGCTCGGGACGCGCCAATAACCTTGCCAGCCTAGCGATGTATGGACCGTAAGTATCCAGTGAGACTGACGATAATCTTTCTTGATCATCGTCCTTCATCTCCTGAATTATTTTGACTACGAACCTGCTCAATCTCTCGCTAAGTAACGCATACGCGTCGAGGAACTCGGCGAGCATAGTAGGAGGCAGACCCGCCTCTTTAACTTCTAGGATCCACTGAAAAACGTCTCCCATCTCCTTCAAGGTAGAGCGGTCACCGGAGTCTTCAACCTCTGCATCATGGCTCGCGGTAAATCCGACCTCGCATTCTTGGGTCAGATAGGACACCTCACGGTATTTCCCGGGCATGTCCTCGATTTGAGGTATACCCGTTCCGACCGGGAAGGTGTGATCCATGGAGATGGTCCGGGTTTTCATCACAACTTCCCGGAGATCGATCAAAGTCTGTTTGATCTCCGCCTTCAGCAGTTCAAGGTCTTCCCGTATAAAACCAACCTGTTCTTTCAGATCACCGTCTCCAGGTCGTACCTCATCATCCCCATCGAACAGTGACCTGACCAATCCGGCTCTATCATTGTTCGCGCCATTTTTCTCCTGGTACATATCCACTCCTTATCCAAAGCTCGTTAGGCAGCGCTGATAACTCTCCGGACATTGACCTCAAGATGGTGAGCGCCCGGGAACGGGTTCTAGTAACCGGGAAGCGCTAGACAGGTGCTTGATCTCTTCCCGAAGCCGCTGGCGTCGTATGCAATTCACTTCATACGTCCTGGCTAGCTCTACGCTCATCTTCCTGTCGTGCCCGATATGCCAACAAGAATGCGCCGGGCAATAATAAGGAACCATGGGCGCTCTCGTCACCGGGACTCTTTCCATGTACCGGTCCGCTGCCTGTACCGCAACTCTCAAGTGACGGAAACGAGACTTTTCAAAGCATCCGCGGTATCGGAAAAACACGTCGCGCCTGGGCTTACCGGTCTTCTTGAAACGCATCCGAATGTGCATGGAATCCTCTGCTGTTATCGGGTAAGTAAACCATATCCGGTCTGAATTCTACGGAAGCACCATCACCGGTTTCATCTCCAGTGGGGTGGTCGTAAATATCGGTACAACGGCCCCTTCCGTCGGGATAACCTCAATCCTCACCTTGGTATTGCCAGCAAGTGGGTTAGTCAGATTGGAAACGTTCAATGTGAATTCCGCCACGTCTCCCGGATCGACCACCGGGCCCGAGGTTCCAACAAGCGGCCAGGCATATTTCCAGTAGACTTCTTCCACGGGAGGGTCCGGGAATGCAGTCACATATGTGGCGTTAACCCGGTTGTTTCCGTCCGCATAGCTAACCAGGGTCCGATTCGGGTCCAGGTCGATAGACTCCGACCCGGTTGCACTGGCTAGTTTGAAATGTATGGTCTCCACCGAATCCGCTCCCGCAGTGAGTACCGTGGATCCTTTCTTCGCCAAAGTGGAACCCGCAACCGATAATCCTGTCTCTACGGTATCCTTGGCTTTCGAGGTACCGAATAGTCCGGTGGTCAGGATAGTGAAAGCGAAGACTGATGCCACGACTACGAAAGCGATCAATACGATCGCGGTCTCAAGGCCGGTGATCCCCCTTTCGTCTTTATAGACCCGTGACAGGCGGTTGATAATCTGATCCTGGGCAAACTGTTTGACTCCAATATCGACAAACATCTTTACTGACCCTCCTGGTGCTTAATTGGTCAATGCGACCTGGATCCATCATTGATCACCAGAAGTCCACTAGTCTGAAACTTAACGGTCAACAAACTGACATTTGGCTTTCCCCAACCAGAAAGCTTAACGGCATGAATCTGTGATGGTCTAATTTGATGTGGCCTTATCGTTCACCAGAGTCTATGTTCCTCCGGTCTCTTGGTCAGAAAAGACTTAGCTAAAGGCTCACACAAAACGACCACGAGCTGCTGCCATAGAGCTTTAGACCACAAAGCAAAAGCCTTCTGACAAGAAATCAGAAGGCTTTCCCTGGACTAAACAAATGGCGGCGAAAGGGTTACACGCTCGACATATAAAAATCATCGCTCAAGAGTCTGATATTCGGTTTCTATCACTGGATGGGCATTGCGACCTGAGGTCACTAAAAGTGGTTCCGAAGGTCAGAGTCGAGCTGACACGGGTCGCCCCACTGGTTTTTAAGTCTGATGCGAGTCGTCTTGATTAGTGTTTTTCAGCGTTGTCCAGGTTGCCATTGCAGACTGGATAGTAGAGCGGAATCATTTGGGAAGCGAGAAGTTATATTATAGTCTGTTATTCCGTCTCGGCTTACCACACGAATTTGATTTTCCCAATAGCCCCTGTCACCTGTTGGATCGGCCTGGCGAGATAGATATGCCAAAAGGTTGCTATCTGGCGACCATGCCATTTCCCCGTATGCCATTCCATCTGTCGTAAGTTGGATTTGATCTGTTACATCCGGTCCAACGAGATATATGTCTCCTGCAGAGTGGAACGCGATAGATTGACCATCTGGCGACCACCAAACCCCAGACTCCTCCGACTGTTTTGAAGCTACGTCAATAGTATCTGTCAATTGTGTTAATTCAGTCCCATCTATACGGATTTTCGATACGTCGAAGCTGCCGTTAGCTGGGTCGTGGTCTGACAAAAACGCAATCCATTCCCCGTCCGGCGACCAAGCGAATCCACTGCCAACTCTCATGTGCTCAGTCAGATTTATAGTTTTATTTAAATTAAGACTATGAACATGTATTTCCGAAGGGGAGGTTGCAAAATGTTTCGTGTATGCAATCATTTGGCTATCTGGCGACCAAGCTGGGCGACCAAACCCTAACGAAATACCATATCCTGTACCTTCTGTGGCATATCTGTTGCTCCCATCGGCATTCATCACAAATAAAGAGCCGTTGCCCGACTGGTTTACAAGAACGGATAAGATCAAATTACCGTCTGGTGACAAG
>Ga0114999_10006137_pt1 | contig 13947 bp, 13 predicted proteins | sample ArcticOcean_MG_C_3_FD_89820 | JGI IMG/M metagenome (GOLD analysis project Ga0114999, IMG submission 89820) | Marine microbial communities from western Arctic Ocean - ArcticOcean_MG_CB8_126 | ecosystem: Environmental > Aquatic > Marine > Oceanic | place: Arctic Ocean: Canada Basin | collected...
CCATATGGTTTACAAGATTAGAAATTCGGTCTGATTCATCTTGGATAAGTTGGGTGAGTTCCTTCCCATTTTCTGTTTGATTTTGTTCAAGTAATTGTGCTGCTCCTCTTATGCCTGAAAGAGGATTTTTTATTTCATGTGCTAACATAGATGCCATGCCGTTTACTGATCGTGCTGCATTCCGATAAAGTAATTGTTGGGCTATCTTGTCGATATTAGACCGATGTTGAAATGACAATAGTGTTATGTTTGGTCTTTCAAGAACAGGTGTTGCTTGAATATCGATAAAGTTTCTTCCAATATATGGTGTTTCAATACTTAAATTATATTCGAAAACAGTGGACTGATTCTTAATTGATTGATTGATAATGGTAAAAATTGGACAATCGTTCGGAAGGATTGTCTTTAATCTTTTTTTTAATAGAAAGGAACTGCTTATATTAAAAAAGTTTTCAGCAGCGGCATTTACATAAATAATTTTTAAATCTTTCGTTACGCCTAAAATGATAGTAGTGAGCGAATCTAGAATCATATCTGGATTAACATTGTTCTGGAATTTTTCTTTATCCATCAGTTAATTGATTTTCTCATTAGCCTCATTATAAAAACTTTTAATTCTTTCCATCACTTTCTTGTAACAATCAAATTTATTAATCTCTGATCTATATTCACTAGAGCCTGGCAATCCTTTTGAATACCATCCCAAATGTTTTCGGGCAATTTTTATCCCAGCTTCAATGCCATAATGTTCAAGTATAGAGTTATAATGCTCTAAAACAGTGTTTTTTTGGACACATAATGAAGGATCAGGAATACGTTTGCCAGTTTCAAGAAAATTTCTCACTTGTTCTGGGAACCAAGGTTTTCCATATGTCCCTCGCCCAATCAATGCACCAGTTGTTCCAGAAATACTTAACATTCGTTTTGCATCATCTACAGTTCTTATGTCTCCATTCCCAAATACTGGTATTTTTACTGCATTTACAACATTCTGAATAAACTTCCAGTCAGAACTTCCTTTATAGAACTGACAACGAGTTCTTCCATGTACCGCTAGGGACTGAATACCACAATTTTCTGCAATTTTTGCAATTTTAGGTGCATTTCTTGAGCTATCATCCCATCCGGTTCGGATCTTTAGCGTAACTGGAATCTTGACTGCCTTTACTACTGCAGTAAGAATCTTCGATGCGAGTTCTTCATCTCGCATTAAAGCTGACCCAGCGTCACCATTGGTAACCTTTTTAACGGGACAGCCCATATTGATGTCAATAATAGCAATGCCACAGTCTTCATTTAGCTTAGCGGCTTCAGCCATAACACTTGGCTCACAACCCGCAAGTTGAACTGCCATGGGTTGTTCCTCAGCACAATGAGTAGCCATTTTAAGAGTTTTTTTTGATTTAAACAACATAGCTTTGCTCGCAATCATTTCAGACACGACTAAACCGACTCCATGTCTTTTAACTAATCGGCGAAAGGGTAAATCAGTGACACCAGACATGGGAGCCAAAACTATAGAGCTGTCAAGTTTAACGGAGCCAATTTTTAATGCCATCAATTGAAAAACCTCTAAAATTTTTGATTATACATGTCAATTGTGAGAATACATAGTTTTCAATATTTGTGAAGTAGAACAGTGTTTTCTCTATTTAACCAAGAAGAATTTCAGTGACAAATTTAACGCCAGGATACCCAAGAGTCATTAGTAAATAGGCCGATAATACATATCTCGCAGCCCGTTTCCCTCTGAGTCCAATACGGAAATGAGCAATTAGAAGCATACCTATTACTACAAATGCGGAAACTGTGAGGATTGATTTATGATTGAGAGAAAACAAATGATCATATGTATAGTATTCAACGACTATACCACTTATTAATCCTAATCCAAGAATAGTTTCGCTTATTGTTAGTAACAATACAACTAATGAATCACAGTCCCTGACTGAGGGCAGCATCAAATTCAAGGAATTTTTTATTTTCTTTTTAAATGAATACTCTTGATATGTAGCGCTAAAAGAGGCAATTGCACTAATAGTCACGAGAGCATAGGTAGTTATAGAAATAAATATATGAATTTCAAGCCAAATACTTGATAGCCCTGGTTGCAGCAAGTAGCCTGTTTGATTATCATTGGATACTGATGCCAGTATTCCAAGAAATATCATGTATCCTGATATTAATGGGGCTAATTTCCATGATTCTTTTGTGAACATGGCAATCGTTGTGAACAAAATCATTGTGGCTGTCATTGTGGCCCAAATCGAAGTTGTTAAGTCAGTGTGCCAAGTTCCTGCCAATTTAACAATTAACATTAGTAATGGTCCAACAGTCGCCACTCCAAGTAAAATCCAAAAAGTTGAATTTTGTTTGGAGTGTTGCTTAAATCCCATTATTGTTAGAGGACATAAAGCTAGAATTGTTCCTAGATTGAAAATTATTTCTTTAGGCATTAAGTTACTCCAAGCTCCGCCAAAAATTATTTAACCCATAAGAATAAAAGATCGCATTTTCTACTATCTTAGCATGAAGCTAAGTATTAATAACGAAAAATTATAAGGGTAATGAAGAAATGTTTGATGAGTACTTGGTTAGCGTAAAATAGGCTTAGGGTAAATGATATGAAAAAAATTGCAGTTTTGGTTGTTGCTGCCGGTAAAGGAAGTCGTTTTGGAGGGCATATTCCAAAACAATATATGAGTTTAGGTACAAAAACCGTAATATGCCATGCTGTTAACGCATTTGTAAAAATTCAAGGTATTGATTTAGTTCGTGCTGTGATTAATCCAGAAGATTATTCTTTATATAAAAACTCTATAAAAGGTTTAAACGTTTTAAGTCCTGTTAGTGGCGGTAACCATCGACAAGAATCGGTACGATTAGGGTTAGAAAGTTTAAGGGTTTATAATCCAGATTATGTTTTGATTCATGATGCGGCAAGGCCATATGTTGATGGTCAGTTAATTTTAAATGTAATTAAGGCATTGAAAGTAGATAGAGCGGTCGTACCAGTTCTTCCAGTTATTGATTCTTTAAAGCGTTGCAATGATGGTTATGTTATGGAAACAGTTGAGAGAAGAGGAATTTCGCGGGCACAGACACCACAAGGATTTCATTTTTTAGATATAATTAAGGCACATGTTGATTTAGCTAATAGAAGTTTGAGCGATGATTCAATTTTAGCTGAATTAGCTGGCCTTCCAGTGAAAACTATTAGTGGTAGTGAAATGAACAAAAAAATTACAACTCAAGAAGATTTAAAATTTAAGGTCGAGAGGTTAAAATATAATGATATCCGTGTTGGATATGGAATAGATATTCACGCATTTACAAAAGGAGATGCAGTAATCTTGTGCGGTGTTAAAGTTCCTTTTAATAGAGCTCTTATGGGGCACTCTGATGCTGATGTCGGGTTGCATGCTTTAACTGATGCCCTGCTCGGAGCAATTGCAAAAGGAGATATAGGAGAACATTTTCCACCAACTGAAGACAAATGGAAAGGTGTTTCTTCGGACGTATTTGTTATTTATGCAAAAAAGCTTATTAAGGAGCAAAAAGCTATAATAGTTAACGTCAATATAACATTGATCTGCGAAGCACCTAAGATAGGTCCTTATCGTCGCAAAATGTGTTCACATGTTTCTAAGCTTTTAGGATTATCAGAAACAAGAGTTAATATCGCAGCAACGACTACAGAAAAACTTGGTTTTATTGGGCGTGGAGAGGGGATTTCCGCTCATGCTGTAGTAAACATAAGTTTAATTGATGATTAAGTTTATATTACCCTTAGTGCCAAAATAATATTATTAAGCATTTTAGATACGCCATAAATGATTTAACTTCGATAATATTTTTTTTCTTTCAATTTAATTGATTTTGTTGATCTTAATTTTTGAAAATACCTTTTTTCTTAATGGTTTACGCTAATTAATATTATAATCCTAGATTTAAGCAGTAATTAATTGATTTTTTTTAAAAGAAAATGTTGATAAAAAAACTGATAGATCTGTTCGTTAATTATTATTAAACTCAATTTTCTAAAATATTAATAGTTAAGCATATCCACTTCTTTTTTAAATAGGAGAAAATTATAGATAACTTTGGTAATTATGACTACATCATTGTTGGAGGAGGATCAGCTGGATGTGTTCTTGCTAATCGATTATCCAACGATCCAAAATTTAATGTTTTGCTATTAGAGGCAGGCGCGGACGATTGGAATCCATGGTTACATATCCCCGCTGGATACTTTAAAACTTTGCATAACCCATCCACTGACTGGTGTTATAAAACTGAGCCTGATGGAGGAATTAACAGTAGGTCATTGCAGTGGCCCCGAGGAAAAGTCCTTGGAGGGTCCAGCTCAATTAATGGATTACTATATATTCGTGGTCAGAATAGTGATTATGATTATTGGCGCCAGTTAGGAAATTCTGGGTGGTCTGCTCAAGATGTGTTGCCATATTTTAAGCGCGCAGAGGATCAAGAAGCAGGTGGAAATAATTTTCATGGGACAGGAGGTCCACTTTCTGTAACTGACATGCGCAGCCGGAGGGAAATATGTGAGGCAATAATTGAGACTGCAGAAGGCTTAGGAATTCCTAGAAATAATGATTTTAATGGTGAAAATCAAGAAGGGGCTGGCTATTTCCAATTGACTGCAAAAAATGGTAGACGCTGTTCAGCAGCTGTTGCTTATTTAAAACCAATACGAAATAGAAAAAACCTAAAAATTGTCACACATGCACATGTTAGGAATTTAATATTTGACAAATCGGATCGCTTTTTGGCTTCAGGGGTTCATTTTTCTATCAAAAGTAAATTAACTAATGCTTTTCTCAAGCCTTGCGGAGAAGTTATTTTGAGTGCAGGGTCTATTGGTTCTCCTCAAATTCTTCAAGTATCAGGCGTTGGCCCTGAATCTCTTTTAAATTCCTTTGATATTCCAATCATTAAGGGTCTTGATGGTGTGGGCGAAAACCTTCAAGACCATTTACAAATCAGATTAGTTTTTGAAGTCAACGTTCCTACTTTGAATGATGATATTAATAATTTGATTCGGAGAGGTTTGATTGGGCTTCAATATGTTTTGTTTCGAACTGGAGCAATGGCATCTGGAGCAAGCCATGTATGTATCTTTGCTAAAACCAACAAGCACATGGAAACGCCTGATATTCAATTTCACTGCCAACCTCTTAGTGCTGATAAACCTGGATTAAAAATGCACTCTTTTTCGGGAATTACTTTGTCAGTATGTCAATTACGCCCAGAAAGTCGTGGAAGAATTTCTATTCAATCTCCAGATTCAGCTGTGCATCCAAAGATATATCCAAATTACCTGTCTACTACTCTCGATCAACAAACAGCTGTTGCAGCAATAAAATATGCTCGTATTATTGCCGCTGCAGAACCACTTTCAAAATTTATTATTAATGAAAAAGTTCCTGGCTCCCACTTTTGTTCTGATTCTGAATTATTACATGTAGCAAAGAATTTTTCTCAAACTATATACCACCCTGTGGGGACTTGTAAGATGGGAAAAGATCCATTGTCGGTAGTCGATGAACGTCTCTGTGTATATGGTATTAAGAGTTTGCGAGTTGCTGATGCATCTATAATGCCATCTATTATTTCTGGTAATACTAACGCACCAACTATAATGATAGGTGAAAAGGCATCTGACTTAATCTTAGAAGATCGAAAAAGAATGTAATTTTTTTATTAAATTTTATTTATACTAGCAATTGAGAGTAATGCTAATTTTTAATATATTTTTAGGATAAAGAGGACATATGTATACTAATAAGCTTTCCCAGATATTCTTTAAAGCGCTTAAGTTTTGTTCTCTTCTCTTTTTTATTTTTCTTGGATTATTTGATTTTTCTTTTGTATTTGCAGTTGAGAAAATTGGATCAGCTCAAGTGGTAGTTAACAAAGTGTTTGGGGGAGGACTTAATCATCGTATTAAACAGGGTCAAAATGTTAGGCGTAATGAAAAGATTATCACTGGGGAAGATAGTGCTGTTGACATTAAATTCATTGATGGCTCAACTCTATTTTTAGGTGATGAATCTAGAATTGTCCTTAGTAATCTAGTATATGATTCTAATCAAAAAAAAGTTGAGGGAACATTTGACTTATTGTCGGGAGTCACACGCTTTGACACTGGTAGCTATCAGATGGCTTTTAATTTAAGAACACCCAACGCGGTTATAGGAATTAAAGGAACTAAATTTGATGTGCTCTCAACACCAAGCGGAACTGAAATATTGTGTCGTGAGGGAACTTTACAAGTTGATTATAAAAATGGGAAAGCTCAAATGGCGGCAGGTGATGTTTTGATGGTTAGCTCATCAGGTGTTCCTCGGTCAACAGAGGTCTCTACAGAAGAAATGACGGTACGAATTTCCTAAATGCTTGCTCTTTTGAGCAAAGTTCCTCTTCGTAATGACAATGATCAAATTGATAAAGCTCATAGCAATTCTTCTCCTGCACAAATATTTTCTAAAGCTAAAGGAAGAAATTTGGAGATGAAATTACTTACAGGCATAGTAAAAATTCATCTTCGCCCTGATCTTGCCCCTAGACATGTGGATCGCATAAAGTATTTAACTCAATCAAGGTTCTATGATGGGTTATCTTTTTTTAATGTTAAGGCTGGTTATCTTGTTGAAACAGGCGCCCCTAAAGACTTAATAAGCGAGGGGTCTGGGAAATTGCTTCCTGCAGAATTTTCTGATGGTTCATTCGTTCGTGGTACGGTGGGAATGACGAGAATAGCGAATAATCCTAATAGCGCTGATAGTCAATTCTTTATAACCCTTGGAAGGGCTTTTGGGTTGGATGGAAAATACACTATTTGGGGAGAGGTTGTTGAAGGTTTAGAGCTATTAGATGCTCTTTCTCCAGGAAACCCTCCTAAGAACCCGGACAAAATAATAAGTTTAAAGGTAATTGACTAAACTTCAAAGTTTTTAATTAAGATACAAAGTAAGTTTAGGTTTCTAAAATCAAAGGTTTTTACCGGGTTTAAAAAATTAGGAAGGGGATTTTAATTATAGTAAAAAATATAGCAAGAAAGCTTTAGGTAAAGTTTTTGGAGCAATTCTTTTTTTGTGGCAGTCGGTTTTTTTTAGCTACTCTATCTTGAGGTTTGTTAAGGATCTTTGGCAGTTGCAATCGTTTATGAATATAGTAGCTGATGGAAAGTGAGTAAGTTATGCTTAGTGTTGAATGAACAATTTGATGGTTTTACTAGTCTCTAGCAAAATAGCACCCTACAGCTTTATGCAACTAGAGTCAGTGATAAGCGTCGAATAAAAGAGAGTGATGCTGCATATGAAGAGGATGAAAAAAGTGTCTTCAAAACTTCTTAATTGTAGCGACTGATTATGCTGGATTTGCGGGAAGTAGAATTGATCCAAATATCGATGCAAAATCATTTAATTCTATATTATTATACCTTAGCTAGAGTTTAAGTTTTATAATATGAATCTAAATCGTGTATTTTTTTAATTTTGAATAAATCTCTATTTCAATTAATATTATAAGTAGCCTCAGTAATACTTACAATCTTTATGATCTAAAGGATTAAAATTTAATTACTTAAATTATAGAATTAGAAATTTTTTTGGTTGAAAACTATGCGTTCCTTGACACATCATCAAAGAAAATGGCTTGATCATGGCCTATCTCAACCAGGAGGCAAGTTACCTCTTTTTGATGGTTATGGCAAAAAAATTAGTGAGCGTACTGTGCGGAGTTGTATAAGAAATGGATGGGCTGAGGTTTGGTTTGAAAATCCTATTAATCCCAATTGGTTGGTTTGTAAGCTTACTTATAGTGGTCGTGAAATTCTAGGCATTAAAGATAATGACCTAGTACCTTCTCTAAATAAAGATTGACATAATTGGAATATAATTTTTTTGAGTTTGGAAGTTTTGTTTAAATACTCTGGGAGCCCAGTTTTTCATTTTAATGAGGTGTTGGTCGGGGAGACTGGATTTGAACCAGCGACCGCTCGGCCCCCAGCCGAGTGCTCTACCAAGCTGAGCCACTCCCCGAAAACAGGGGTAAAAATAACATTTAGATAGAATTACCTTTAATTTTAATCATTAATCAAAAAATTTTATACTTTTACTTGCAGAGTCTAGTAATTGTTTATCACCCTATTAGATTACGTATATCCTTTAATTCAGTGATTATGGCTTGTAGTTCCGCGGCTTGATTGTTGGGCAGAGATTCATGTTTTATATTTGATAGAGGCTCTTTAAGATTTCTATCTTTCTTTTTAAAGATATTTTGAACGCCTTTAATTGTATATCCTTCTTTGTGGAGTAAATTCTGAATATTTTTTAAAACAGTAAGATCTTCGGGTCTATAGTATCTACGACCTCCCCCCATTTTTAATGGACGAACAATAGAAAACTTTGTTTCCCAAAACCGCAAGACATGTTGAGCTAACTTTAAATCTTTAGCTACCTCACTAATGGTTCGAAGCGCTTCAGGTGATTTTTTTAGCTTGACCATAGGTTTATTTGTCAGTTTAAACTGTTCGAGTTTTATTTATACGACTTTTTAATATTTGGGATGGCCGAAATACAATTATCTTACGGGGTGAGATTAAAACCTCTTCTCCTGTTTTAGGGTTTCTTCCGATACGTTCATTTTTTTTTCGAACAGAAAAACTTCCAAATGATGAAAGTTTTAATGATTCACCTCGCTCCAATGATTCTGACATAAATTTTAAAATAGACTCTATCAATTCAACTGATTCAATTCTTGAAAGACCAATTTGCTGATATACAGCCTCTCCTAGTTGCGCACGGGTTACAGTATTCTTGCTCAATGCACTATCCTTTGTTTATGCTTCGTTTTTTTATTTAATCTATTCTGAACAAGAAATATGGTCAACAGGTGGTTGTTAATTTTATGTTATTAAATTCTTTTATAGAAATAATGTTTACCAACGAATTAGTATAGACCCCCATGTCAGTCCACCTCCCATTGCCTCCATTAATACGATGTCACCTCTATTAATACGTCCATCCCTAACGGCTTCATCTAACGCTAATGGGATAGATGCAGCTGATGTATTAGCATGTCTATCAAGCGTTATTATTATTTTATCTTTAGAAAGATTGAGCTTCTTCGCGGTACTGTCAAGAATTCTTTTATTAGCTTGATGCGGAACTAACCAGTCAATATCTTCAATAGTCATATTGTTTGCTTCAAGAGTTTCTTTAACTACGGACGTTAAATTAGTTACTGCATGGCGAAAAACCTCTTTTCCTGCCATCCTAACATGTCCAACTGTTTGAGATGAGGAGGGCCCCCCATCTACAAAAAGTAAATCATTAGTTGACCCATCTGAATGTAGGTGTGTTGACAAAATTGAGCTATTTATAATTTTGGAATTATTTATTCTGGTAGATTGCAAGATTACAGCCCCTGCCCCATCGCCAAATAAAACACAAGTTCCTCGATCCTTCCAATCTAGAATCCGAGAGAATGTTTCTGCGCCAACCACCATGACTGTATTTGCTTGTCCAGATTTTATAAAACTATTAGCAATTGACATTCCAAAAACAAAACCTGAACACACAGCTTGTATGTCGAATGCAGCACCTTTTTTCATGCCTAATTTTGACTGGACTGTTGTTGCCGTTGCTGGGAATGTTTTGTCTGGAGTTGTGGTTGCGAGAATTAGGATATCGATGTCGGTTGGCAATAGTTCAGCGTGGGCAAGTGCATTCTCTCCCGCCTTAATTGCTAAGTCGGAGGTGTTTTGATTTTCTGCGGCTATATGTCGTTGCCGTATACCTGTTCGATTTACTATCCATTCGTCTGTGGTATCAATAATTTTTGTGAGATCAGAGTTTGTGACAATCTTTTCTGGTAGATAGGATCCACAGCCCTTGATAAATGCGTGTTTAAGCAAGTCACCTATCTCCAGTTATGTTAGTTTTTGTCGTCGTGAACACGACTATAGTCTTTTTTAATATTTTCATTGAGATTGGTTCTAATTAAATTTATAGCAACTCCTATTGCATTAGAAAAACTCAAAGAATCACTTCCTCCATGGCTTTTAACACAGATTCCATTTAGACCAAGAAGCATTGCTCCATTATAGGTTCTAGGATCAAGTCGGGACTTAAACTTTAATAATGACCGTTTGGCCAATCTACTTCCAAACATTGCAAGTGGTGAAGATTGAAATGCCTCGCGCAAAAATAAGCCAAACATTTTAGCTGTGCCTTCAGCTGTTTTTAAAGCAATATTTCCAGTGAATCCATCAGTAACAATGACATCAACTATTCCTGCTGTGATATCATCACCCTCGATAAACCCATGAAACTTAATAGGGAGTGATGTATTCTGCAATATGGAAGCTGCTTCTTTCACTGATTCCATCCCCTTAAGATCCTCCTCTCCCACGTTCAAAATACCTACTGATGGATTCTCTAATCCTGCAACTTGTCGGGCCAAAACCTCTCCCATAACAGCAAATTGGACCAGGTTTTTTGCGTCACAAGCTATATTAGCACCCAAGTCTAACATCAAACTTTGGCCAATCATAGTTGGAATATGGGCTGCTATAGCTGGGCGAGTAATACCAGGAAGTGTTTTTAAAACGAATTTGGCCATAGCCATTAATGCGCCTGTGTTACCAGCTGAAATAATTCCATCTGCATCGTGGGTGCTCACAGCGTCAATGGCTAAGCGCATACTTGAGTTTCTTCCTGACCTCAAAGCATGTGCGACTTTGTCATTGTTTGTAACTATATCTTCGGTATGTCTGATTTCAGATACTTTCTCGAGTTGTGGAAATTTTGAAAACAAAGGTAATAACTCTTTTGAATCACCAAACACGAGAAATTTGACGTTTTCATGGTTAGTTAAGGAACAATTAATTCCTTCAATAACCATTTTGGGAGCATTGTCGCCTCCCATCGCATCTACAGCTAATGTTACATAATCTGTCAAATAAGTATCCTTTGCTACATTTTAACAATTAATAGCCTGAATAACTTAGAGTATCTAATAATCATAAGAAAAGATAACTAAATGGCTTCTTGAGCCGCAATTACTTCACGATCATTATAGTGGCCGCAAGCGGAGCAAATATGATGTGGTCGTTTTAGCTCGCCGCAATTACTACATTCGTTGTGCGCGTTTGTTTTTAATGCGTCGTGCGCTCGCCGCATATTCCGTTTTGATTTAGAAATTTTTTTCTTCGGAACAGCCATTTTATATTACCTTATTTTACTTATAAGAAACTAGATCGTTTACCTAGACAATAAAGACGAAAAGAGCAAGCTGAATAAATTCAATTTTATTTAAGTTTTAAAGTTTTTAAAATAGAAAATGGATTAATTTTAGTATTTTCATTTTCAGTTTTGGGAAATTTTGTGCTTCCAGATTCAAGATTAATGAAATCTATATTTGAGGTTCTTGGGAAAGGATTGATCTCTACTGCAAAATTTTGGATTAAAAACTCCCCAAAATCTATTTTGCCATTTGAAACTAGCTCAGTCGAAATATTATCGAATGGGTCAATGTCTATATTATTTATTTTACTTAATGAAAATGATGCTGAAACGGTTTGATCTATAGAAAATTGAAGGGGTTGGAGAGTTGCAACACACGATTGCTGATAGCTAGCTGAAAAGCGTCCACCAATAGTTAAATCAAGTCCACTACGTCTCTTTTTAAATATTGAAAGTTGACCAGAAAAGTAGTCTAAAGATATAAGATCAAATCTCGAGGCTATTGCTTGACATTCAGCACTTGTTGCCTCAACTCTCTTTTTTGTTTCTCCATAGTTAAACTTTTTAATTAAGAGTATTCGAGAGAATTCATAATTTGATAAAGAGCCATTTTTCTCCATAATTTTAATTACCCTGTATCTTGGGTGTTTTAAAAACTAATTTTCCATCCAAGATATTAGTTGTCAATTGTGACCTTAATGATTCATTTTCTTGTCTGACATAGTTACATAGGCAGTTTACTTGGTCTGTGGTTGGTGATGTTTTCCTGTATAAATTCCTTATTAGAGCTTGTTCAAGGTTCATTGGTGAGTGATTGTCTAGCCCATGATCATAAGCTTTAACACGACCATAAAATGCTTTTGTCATACCCTTTATGCGGTGACTTACTCCAATATCACCAATTCCCATTTCTCGTAAATTATTGCTTAAGTCATCAAACATTAAATCGAAGACTGCTTGCCCTATTTCCCTAGATAAATCATGCTTAGTATTCTTTAAACGTCTAAATAAAAGGAACGAATGCAATAATATCATATCAAAGCGTCCATCGTTTGTATCTGCAACCCCTAAGTCTTTATAAAAGCACTCTTGGCGAGCTTGGGTTATAATAGAGATATATAATTGGCTTGCAATTTTATTGATATGAAATTTTTTTGACTTTTTGAACAAGAAATGGTTCCATTCTTTAATTGTTACTAAGTATGAAATAATAATTGAAACTGAATTAACAAGTTTCTATCTTATAAAGATTTTTGTAATTATTTTATAATGGATGGTTTATAATCTATAATGTTGACTAGAGCGAATAAATGAATCTAACAAATATTAATGGTAGTATAAAATCTTCTATATTGTTCATAGGGATATTACTTTCTATTGTAGCGTGTTCAGGAACGCTGAAAACTAGAGGGAACACTCCTGATCCAGGTATAATTTCAGAACTAAAAGTAGGCCAAGTTGCTAAAAAGGAAGTTGAAGAACTGTTAGGCTCTCCATCTTCAATGGCTTCCTTTGGGGAAGAGACATGGTTTTATATTAATGAACAAACTGAAGATTTAGCTTGGTTTAAACCTGAAGTCAAAAACCGGCAAGTACTTGTCCTTAAGTTTGATTCATCCGGTATTTTATCAAAGAAAGAACAGATTAGTCTGGTTGATGGAGAATCTGTAACTCCTGTAGGCAGAGTTACGCCTACTTATGGTCATGAATTTGGGTTTTTTGATCAGCTTTTTGGGAATTTTCGACGTTTTACGAATAAAAAATAGAATCTGGGAACAAGTTCCCAGATTCTATTAGTTTAAATTTTTTAGTCTAAAATGGCTAAAAGTAGGATAGCTACGATATTTATAATTTTGATCATTGGGTTAACAGCTGGCCCAGCAGTGTCTTTATAGGGGTCCCCAACGGTATCACCAGTAATTGCTGCATGGTGTGCCGCAGAGTTTTTTCCACCATGATTACCATCCTCAATATATTTTTTTGCATTATCCCAAGCGCCTCCGCCCGCTGTCATTGATAAAGCAACAAATAAGCCAGTTACAATAGAGCCCATAAGCATCGCACCAAGTGCAGAAAAAGCTGCAGCTTGGCCTCCAATTAAGTTCACACTGAAATAAATGATAACTGGAGCTAAAAGGGGAAGCATTGATGGCAAAATCATTTCACGTATAGCTGCTTTTGTTAGGATATCTACACATTTTCCATACTCTGGCTTTGCTGTTCCTTCCATTATTCCTGAAATTTCTTTAAATTGACGGCGGACTTCAACAACTACGGCGGCCCCTGCCCTGCCTACGGCCATCATACCCATTGCACCGAATAAGTATGGTAGCAGACCACCGATAAATAGACCGACCACTACGTAAGGGTCCTGCAGTTCAAAACTTACATCAATTTCAGGAAAATAATGTTTAATTTCTTCAGTATAAGCTCCAAATAGCACTAGTGCAGCGAGTCCAGCTGAACCTATAGCATAACCTTTAGTGACTGCCTTCGTAGTGTTCCCAACAGCATCTAAGGCATCAGTGGTAACACGGACTTCTGCGGGTAAATTTGCCATTTCGGCAATTCCTCCAGCATTATCTGTTACCGGACCGAAAGCATCTAAAGCTACCACCATTCCTGCTAGAGCAAGCATAGAGGTAGCTGCTATTGATATACCAAATAAGCCTCC
>Ga0114999_10006138_pt1 | contig 13946 bp, 14 predicted proteins | sample ArcticOcean_MG_C_3_FD_89820 | JGI IMG/M metagenome (GOLD analysis project Ga0114999, IMG submission 89820) | Marine microbial communities from western Arctic Ocean - ArcticOcean_MG_CB8_126 | ecosystem: Environmental > Aquatic > Marine > Oceanic | place: Arctic Ocean: Canada Basin | collected...
AAGACCGTCGTCCAGTCCGTCACCCCGCCCGCCGTAAAGCGATTCTGTACGTAGCCCGCGAAATTGCTACCGACAAAGCTGCCCACGCCGAGCGTGACGATTGCAATGAGACTCTGCGCCGACGCTCTGATACCGGTGGGCGCGATGCTGTCGACGTAGATGAACGCAGCCACGAAGAAGAAGACGTAGCAGAAGCCGTGCAGCGTCAGCGACGCGACGACGAGCCACCACGGCGAGCCGATCGCAAAGATCACGTAGCGAATGGGCCACGCAATAACGCCCAGTGCCAGCGTGGATCGCATCCCGTACTTCTTCAAGAACCACGACAGCACCACGGCCATCACGAAGATCTCCGCGATCTGCGCGACCGTCATGACGCCGGAGAGGTTCGCCGCCGAGATGCCGATACCGTCGGACACCAGGAAAGGGCCCGTCAGTACGTAGTAGAACTGCAACTCCGTGGCGACGACAAACGAGATCCCCATGAAGATCGCGAAGTTCTTGTCCTTCAGCATTCCGAGCGCGTCGAGGAAGGCCCACGGGCTCGCGCCGTCACGGTTGGGTGGCGTATGCGGCAGCAGCAGCGACTGCGCCGCCATCAGGATCGACATCGCGGCCGCGAGCAGCAGCATGTCGCCAGCCCCGGCACTGCCGATGTAGCGCCAAGACGCCAGCCCGAGACCGGCGGCGATCCAGCCGATCGTGCCCCACACGCGAATCCGCCCGAAATCGTCTTCCGAGCTGTCGAGGTTCGCCATGGCGATCGCGTTGGTCAGCGCGAGCGTCGGAGCGTAGAGCAGGCAGTAGACGAGCATCGCGACGACCAGCGTCGAGTAGTCGGTGATGCTGGCGGCCCAGATCAGCAAGCCACCGCCCAGCAGTTGCAGGACCGCGATCACACGCTCCGCAGCGAAGTAGCGGTCCGCCAGTTGTCCACCGATGAACGGCGCGATGATCGTCGCCAGCGGCAATAGCGAGAAGATGAACCCTGTCTGAGTTCCACTGAAGCCGAGGTCGTCCAGCAGATACACCGAGAGCACGGGCGCCCACGCACCCCAGATGGCGTACTGGAGGAACATCATCGCCCCGAGCTGGAACTTCGCGCTGCGCATCAGACGATCTTCTGCTGGACCGGGTCCCACTCCACCTTGCGGCCGAGCTGGTAGGACATCGTGGCCATATGGCACGTGATCGCCTCTTCGAAGCCGCGATCGATGTTGCACGCGGGCTCGCCGCCGAAGCGGATGGTGTCGAACCAGTCCTTCAGGTGCAGCCAGTGGGTCGAAACGCGCTGGCCGCCACGGTAGGTGAACAGCAGTCCGCGACTCGCGAAGTACTCCTCGGTGGCCGTGGTCACTGCGTCCAGGCCCTTGAAGCCAGGGCGGTAGGTGAGCAGCGGGCGGTCCGGATCCACGACGTCCTGTTCGATCATGTCAGCGAAACGAGTCGAGAGCGGCTCGGCGACAACGCGAACGCCGGACCCCACTTCCATGGCAGCGTCGTGTCCCATGAACACCTTGCCGCGGCCGCGGCCAGAGCCCAGGCTGGCGCTGTACAACAGCGTCATGTCGCGATCGGGGTACTCATAGGCGACCTGGAAGGTATCCGGAACGTCGCGCCCATCCTTGAAGGTGTAGATACCGCCCGAGGCCATCGCCGACTTGGGTATCCCCAGCCGCATGATCTGGTTGACGGCGTCGTACTCGTGCGAGAGCAGATCGCCACCCAGCCCCGTGCCGTAGTCGAACCAGCAACGCCAGCGGAAGAACCGCTCGAGCGAAAACGGCGCGTCGTGCCCGGCATGCTCCTGGAACTGCGCCCAGTCGATGGTGTCGGGGTTGCCGTCGGGGTGGATATCCCAGACCCAGGCACCCCACGGATCGTTGCGATTGGTCGTTGTCTCGACCAGCGTGACGGGGCCCAGAATTCCTTTCTCGTAAACCTCGCGCGCCTTCTCGTGGCTCTCGAGCTGGCGGTTCTGGTGGCCGAGCTGGAACTTCACCCCGGACTGTTTCACGGCCTCGACAACCGGAAGCACTTCGGCTTCGGTGCGCGTCATCGCCTTCTCGCAGTAGATGTGCTTGCCGGCGTTCGCCGCGTCGATACAGATCTGGGCGTGCCAGTGATCCGGCGTCGCGATGATGATGGCGTCGACGTCGTCGGACTCCAGCATCTCCGTATAGCGCTGATACCGCGTCGCCCCACGACCTGGAGGCGCACCGCCCGGCCGGGTCTCGCAGCTCGATGCAGCCAGGGCCCCTTCGGCGCGGTTGTCGAACAGATCGCACACGGCCGTGAGTTCGAGGTTCAGATCGCCGTGAGCCAGGTACTCGTCGAGGCGGGTGTCGCGGGAGTTGTTGCGCTGAGCCTCGCGACGATCCTCGATCCACGCAGGCCGCGGGAAGCCCGCCGCACGTACAACCGCCTCGCCTTCTCCACCGAATCCGACGATGCCGATGTTGATCCGGTCGGATGGCGGCCGACTGGTGAGCCGGTCGATGATGGCGGGAGCGTCACCGCTGACGCCGAGTTCGTCGACGATCGCCTGCCGACGAGCCTCGTCGGCTTGCCGTTTCCCCCAGGCGGTCGCCCCGAGGGCGCCCAGCACGGGCAGCGTGGCCAGCCCCTTGAACAGGTTGCGTCGATCGACGCCGGCGGACGGCTTCTTGGCAGATGTCGAGCCGCCCGTATCGGGTGCGGCGTCTTCTGGAGTCTCGCGATCGCGGGTGTCATCGCTCACTGGTCACCTCCGCGCGACAGGTAGCTATCGAATCCGACCTGACGACCTGTGGGGAACAGCCACAGCACGATCAGGGCGACGAACTCGATCAGGGTCTTGTTGACGATCAAATAGGAACCCTCGGCCGGAGCATTCACCACGATGCCCGGCCACGGCGGGCTGCCCAGGTAGTAGAGCCCGAGGAGCACGGCGGCCATCAGTGTTGCGGCGCGCGAGAAGACGCCGAGGATCATCGCGGCACCGATAAGCGTGAGGCCCCACTGGTTGAGCCAGTCGACTGCCGTCAGCCGGCCAGGGTCACTGGCCAGCCACAGGTAGAAGCCCGCGAGCGGTCCCTGTGAGTCGGCCAGAAACCCAGCCGATGTCCAGTAGGAGTTGGAAAGCTTGGCGATGCCCTCGTAGAGGAGGTGCCAGCCGATCAACATGCGCAACGCGGCCATCGCCCAAAGGCGTGCGCCGGTCAGGGTCGGGGTCGTGCTCATGGCGCTCCGCGGTGGCTGCCGCCTGGCAACCAGCTCGATGACGAATGCTGCGCGCCGTGGGCGTCAACCACGAGGCACGAACATCCTGGGACAGATTCAACTAGTCGGATACCGGCCGTCGGGCCAGCGACAAAGGCGGCTGTCGCCAGCGCATCGGCCAGCATGGCCGTTGCCGCGCGGACGGTCACTCCCAGACATTCGCCCGGGGAGACGCCGGCGGCGGTAACGATATGGTGCCGCGTGCGTTCACGATCGAAATAGATCTCGTAGCTTCCCGAGGTGGCCACAGCGCCGTCGGTAAGGGGCAGCACATCGAGCTCCGCGTCCGTCTGCTCGGGGTCGCACACGCCGACCCGCCAGGGCTGTACGCCGTCGCGGGTGCCGCCGGTGCGAATGTCTCCACCGCCGTTGACCAGGTAGCCCCGTGCACCGTGGGCCTCGAGAACGGCGGCCATGCGATCGACCACGTAGCCCTTGGCGATTCCATCGAGAGTGATCTCGACGCCGTCGTGCAAGTGAACCTGGCGGCCGTCGATCGCGATCCCGGCGGCCTGGACTCGCCTCTGCGCGGCGACGAGCGCGGTCGCGTCGGGCAAGCCGAACTGGCCCGAATCGCGGTGACCGCGGAACAGATCGATAACCGGCGTCACCGTGATATCGAAGGCGCCGCGACTCAGCAGATGCACACCCCTGGCCCGATGCATGACGTCGAGTAGCTCATCCGGCGCATCCGCTAGACGGCCCTCTGCATTGAGCACGCCGAGCGCACTCGCGTCGTCGAAGCGATTGAGCAGGTCCACCACCCGGCGCATCTCGGCGAGGGCGGCATCGATCACCTGGGCGGCGCGATCCTCGTCGGTATCGAGGATCGACACCATGACGATGGTTCCCATCGCTGGGACCGACTGGCTCACGCGCCAGAGTCGAGGCCCAACGGCCACCGACTCGGTCGTCAGCGGCTCCTCCACACGTTCGAAGCCCAGATCCACTAACGCCGCCAGGTTACGCGTGCGGCGATGAGCTTCGTTTTCGTCGGGTTGGTGCAACAGGCGCCTCACGGAACAAGGGACGCCGGAGCATACCAGCCACCCGCTGCGGGCTCCAGAAAGGCACCACAGCTATCTGGTGTCTCTGCTATTATTCATGCGCATATGCGCATATTTTGGAATACAACCCATGCCCGCTGACCATTCCACGCTGCGGCGAACGCTGCTCCGACGCCTGCTCGAGGGCGAGACGATCACCTCGCAGGAGGAGCTCCGTGCGCACCTGGCCCGTCACGGCCATCACGTGGCGCAGACCACGATCTCGCGCGATCTGGGCGCAATAGGAGCCCGCAAGGTCAGCGCAGCCGGCGGCTCGCACTACTCCCTTGCCGACCGTGGCGCGGACGATGACGGCCTCCGGGCGGTCGCCGAACGCATGCGGCTTTTCGTGGTCAGCATCGAGGCGAGCGGCAACCTGGTGGTGGTGAAGACTCCGCCTGGATCCGCGCACTCGGTCGCCGTTGCCCTCGACGAATCAACCCCCCAGGCGATCCCCGAGCTTCTCGGAACGATCGCTGGCGACGACACGATGTTCGTCGCCGCACGCCCCCCCTTCGATGGCGCCGCCCTGGCAGCGCGTCTCAATTCGATCATGGAGACCGTCCCGTGAAAGTCGTACTCGCCTTCTCAGGAGGTCTCGATACCTCCGTTATCCTGCGCTGGATCCAGGAAACCTACGATGCCGAGGTCGTGGCCTACACAGCCGATGTCGGGCAGGGCGCCCAAGAGATCCGGGGCGCCCGTGCCGCCGCCGCCAGCTGCAACACCCAGCTCGTCGTTGAAGACCTGCGCGAAGCGTTCGTAACTGAATGTGTATGGCCCGCCGTCCGTGCCAACGCCACGTACGAGTGGTACTACCTGCTCGGCACCGCGCTCGCACGTCCGGTGATCGCGCGCGGACTCGTTGAGACCGCGACCGCCTGCGGCGCCGATGCGATCGCCCACGGCGCCACCGGCAAGGGTAACGACCAGATCCGCTTCGAGATGGCGGCCTACGCCCTCAAACCCGACATCCAGATCATCGCGCCATGGCGCGAGTGGGAGTTCGCCGGCCGCACGGACCTCATCGACTACGCCAAGCAACACGGTATCGATCTGTCGGCTGCCCCGAAGCCCGAATACTCGATGGACGCAAACATGATGCACATCTCGTACGAGGGCGGCGTGCTCGAGGATCCGTGGGCCGCACCGCCGGCCGGGATGTTCCGCATGACAGCGGATCCCGAGTCGGCGCCCGACGCGGCAGAATTCGTCAACGTCACGTTCGAGAACGGCAATCCGGTTGCGGTCGACGGCGAAGCGCTGGCGCCGGTCGAGCTGCTCGAGCGTCTGAACATCATCGCCGGGCGCCACGGTATCGGCCGGGTCGACATCGTCGAGAACCGGTTCCTCGGCATGAAGAGCCGTGGGGTCTATGAGACTCCCGGCATCACCCTGCTGATGCACGCCCATCGCGCCGTAGAGTCGATCACGCTGGATCGTGAGGTTCACCATCTGCGCGACGAACTCGTGCCGCGCTACGCCGAGATGATCTACAATGGGCTCTGGTTCAGCCCCGAACGCGAGGCCCTGCAGCAGTTCATGGACTCGGTGCAGGAACGCGTCAACGGCGAAGCACGGCTGAAGCTCTACAAAGGCAGCGCGACGATCGACGGCCGAAAGTCATTGACGCACGGTCTGTACGACGAGGGCATGGCGACGTTCGAAGCCGACGACGTCTACGACCAGTCCGACGCGACCGGCTTCATCCGTCTGCGCGCGCTGCGACTACGTACGCTGGGCGCGCGGCGGATCTCGGAGGGCGAGTAGATGAGTCTCCTCCGCGACCGGTTTGGCGTCGAGGCGGCCGCAGCAATGCAGGCGTTCGCCTCCTCCTTGGAAGTCGACCTCGAGATGCTTTCCGACGACATCGTAGGCAGCGTCGCGCACGTCTGCATGCTCGGTGAGGTCGGCCTGCTCGACGAGGACGAAACCCGAACACTGGTCGAAGGACTCGCCGCGGTACAGGCCGAGATCGAGAACGGCGACTGGATGCCGACCGACGCGCACGAAGACATTCACATGGCCATCGAAGCGCGGCTCATCGAGATTGTCGGGTCGGTTGGCGGCAAGCTGCACACCGCCCGGTCGCGCAACGACCAGGTGGCGACCGATGTGCGGCTGTGGCTGCAACGACATGTCGCGTCGCTGCGCACGGCGATCGCTAGTCTTGTCGAGACGCTGCTCGCATGCGTCGAGTCCGACGGGCGCATCGTGATCCCGGGCTACACGCACCTGCAACGCGGCCAACCGATCCTGCTGGGGCATCATCTGCTCGCGCATGCCTGGGCGCTCGAGCGCGACCTCCAGCGGTTCGACGACGCCTGGGGCCGCGCCAACGCCAGTCCGCTGGGTGCCTGCGCCATGGCCGGCACGGCATTCCCCATCGACCGCCACCGCACCGCTGAACTGCTCGGCCTCGCCGCGCCGGTAGAGAACGCGATGGACGCCGTTGCTGCCCGCGACCACGCCATGGAGATCGCTGCGGCATGCGCGATTGCCACGACTCATATGTCGCGCCTCGCCGACGAGCTCGTGCTCTGGAGCAGTAGCGAATTCGGTTTCGTCCGGCATGGCGACGGCTTCTCAACGGGCTCCAGCATCATGCCGCAGAAGCGCAACCCAGACGCGGCCGAGTTGGTGCGAGGTCGCGCCGCGCGGGTGCAGGGCGACCTGCACACGTTGCTTTCGCTGGTGCGGGGTCAACCGATGGCGTACAACCGCGATCTCCAAGAGGACCGCCGACCGCTGTTCGACGCGGTGCGCACGACCACCGACTCGGCGATCGTGCTGGCCGGCGCGCTCGGCGAACTCGTATTCGTCGACCGCTTCGAGTCGGAGTTGCGCGGTGATTTCAGCCTCGCCACGGAGATCGCCGATTTCCTCACCAGCACCGGGCTGACGTTCCGCGAAGCGCATGGCGTGGCCGCGCGAATGGTGAAGTGGTGCGAAGACAACGCGACCGATCTGAATGGGATCACCCCCGCTATCGCAGCAGAGTTCCACCCGGCGCTTGCCGACGGACTGGACGCCTTGCTCGACCCACGCGCCGCCGCGGAACGTCGCACCTCGTACGGCGGGACGGCGTGGAGCGAAGTCGAGCGACAGGTCACTATAATCCGGCAGCGCCTTTCCTAGCCATTTCGTCCTCGTCGTTCCAGGAGTGACCCGTGCCGCATGACCGCCTAGACGCCACATTGGCCGGCCACGTTGCCGGGCTGCAGGAGGCCGGCACCGCCAAAGGCGCCGAGACTGTCGTGGTCGGGGCGTCAGCGCCCGACGGCACCCGGGGGCCACGCTTCGAACTCGCCGGCCAGGGCGACCGCCAGTTCATCCGCATGAACTCCAACTCGTACCTGGGGATGGGCCTGCATGGCGACGTGATCGGCGCCGAGGAGGCCACGGCAGCGCGCTTCGGCGCCGGGCCCGGCGCGGTCCGGTTCATCAGCGGCACCTACGACACCCATCTCCGGCTCGAGGCCAGCCTGGCCGGATTTCATGGGCGCGACGCGGGCATGATCTTCTCCGCTGCCTACACGGCGATACTCGGCACGATCACATCGCTGGTCACCAAGGAAACGGTCCTGATCAGCGATGCGCTAAACCACAACTGCATCATCAACGCGATGCGGTTGTCGCGGCCGGTCGGGAAGGCGATCTACCCACACCTCGACTACGCGGCCCTCGAGGAGGCTATCGTCGCCGCCAAAGGGACGGCGAAGCGGGCACTGGTCGTCACCGATGGCGTCTTCTCGATGCGCGGGGATCACGCCGAACTCGACCACATCATGGACATCGCCCGCTGTCACGACGACGCTTTCGAAGACAACTGCGTCGTTGTGGTCGACGACTCGCACGGCGTCGGCGCGTTCGGCCCCAGTGGACGTGGCACCGAGGAGTATTGCAACTCTGCACCGGTCGACATTCTGGTCGGCACGCTCGGTAAGGCACTCGGGGTTAACGGCGGCTACGTGGTCGGCAGCGACGCGCTGATCGACTTTCTCCGCGAGTCGGCACCCATGTACATCTACTCGAACCCGATCACGCCGGCCGAGGCCGCCGCGGCCAACAAGTCGGTTCAGATCCTCGACTCACCCGAGGGCATGCGGCTTCTGGAGAACCTGCGAGCGCTCACGGCGCGCTTCCAGCAGGGGCTCCTCGCTCTCGGGCTCGAGACGATCCCAGGCGATCATCCGGTGGTCCCGCTCATGTTGCGCGACACCGACCGCACGCACGCCACCGTCAAGCATCTGTTCGCCAATGGCGTACTGGCTACGGGGCTGGCGTTCCCGGTGGTACCGCGCGGCGACGAGGAGATCCGCTTCCAGGTGAACGCGGATCACACCGAGGGCGACATCGACACCGTCCTCGGGATCCTGGAGTCATTCAACGAATAGCCGGCCGCGGGCGCACGGCTATTCGCGAAATGTGACGGCCCGCTACTCGGCGGCGCCGTCGACCGGTTCTTCGGCTTCGGCCGGCTGGGCTGGCATGACCGCGGCGACCTGCTCGGCCATCCACGCGTCAAACTCGTCGGCCTCGAAAATCTGATAGAAGCCGCGCATCTGGTAGTGGCCCAGGCCACACAGCTGCGCGCACGCGATCTCCCAGCAGTTCTTTTCGGCGTTACATGCCGGGTACCGCGACTCGAGCGGCGTCACCATGATCGGCTTGAAGTGCACCGGAATCATCAGGCCCGGAATGATGTCCTGCTTCACCCGCATCTGCGGCAAACCGAAGCTGTGGATCACGTCCTTGGACGTCAGCAGAATCGTAGCGTCGCGGCCCACCGGCAAGTTGAGTTGGTTGATCGACGTAACGTCGTCGACCGCATAAGGATCGCTGCGGTCGAGACCGATCGCGTTTGTGCGTGTGATCAGGTTGATATCGGTGGCGCCGAAAACTCCATCGGGACCCTTGTAGTGAACGGTCCAGAGGAACTGCTCGGCCACCACGCGAACCTCGATCGAGTTGTCCGGATCGATCGGCGGATCGACCCAGGTCGCCCAAGCAGGAATGGCGAAGAAAACCAGCAAGACCACTTCGATAACAGCGATGCCGATTTCGACGTACTGCGAGAAATGACTCTGCGCGCCCTTGTAGCTCGCCCGCGGATTGGCGCTGGCACGAAAGCGGAAGAGCACGAAGAGGAAATAGAGTCCCCAGCCGACGAAGAGCACCAGCATGAGCCAGTGCACGACTGCGGTCATTTCATCCAATCGCGCTCCGTGTTCGGATGCGTTGATTGGCAGCCACTTTTGCAGGAATCCCAGCATCTATCGCCTGCCTTCCTTGAGAGCGTCGACGGACTCGTTGATTTCGGAAAGTTTCTTAGAACGCCGGACGATGCCGACGAACATCACCGCAAATGCGATCTGCACGCCAAAGACAACACCGAGCATCGTCAGTACGCCATTGTTGACGCCGCGCGCGGCCGGTCCGCCGATATCGCCGAAGCAAACCGGACAGGCTTCGGCAACCTGCGGTAGCAGTAGCACCGCTGTCGCGAAGGTCAGAAGAGCGGCGAAACGTCGCATCAGATACCTAACTCCTTCACCTTGCGAAGGAAGCGCAGGCAATAGCCGGCCAGGAACAGGCCGCTCACGTAGAAGATCGCGGCGATCGCCAGACCGGCAGTGCTACCGGCCACCCGGTACTGCTGCACACCCCAGGCGCCGACGAAGAACGACAGCACGATCGAGGCGCAGATAAAAACGACGTGGAACGACTTAAGACCCATCTCAGTGATGCTCCTCGCCACCTTCGCGGGCTACCTCGGTGCTCGTGCCGGTGTGATCGGCGATGGCACCCGCCGGAACGATCATCAGCACGCCGAAGAAGAGCGCGGTCATTGCCAGCATCCAGTAGATCGTCTTGCGCTCGTCGAGCAGGTGCATGAAATAAGCAGCAACCAGCGTGCCCTTGACGCTCGCGACGATCATCGCGACGACGACCGCAGCGCCGATACTGAGATCGAGATAGCTCACGGCAACGGTCACGATCGTGAGCACCGCGAGCGCAGCGAACACCATCATGTACCGCTTGACCTCGGCCTTGATCGCTTCTGGTGAGTCGTGTCCCATCGTGTTCCTCCTAGCAGCCCGTGCTAGAGCAGGTAGAGGCTCGGGAAGAGGAAAATCCAGACCAGATCAACAAAGTGCCAGTACAGGCCGAAGACCTCGATCCGGTTGGTGAACTGCTTCGGGTTGCTCTTCCACATCTTCGCACCAGGGCCGAGGAAGTAGCCGAGAACCACCATGCCGCCAAGTATGTGCAGACCGTGAAGGCCGGTCATCGTGAAGTAGACCGCCATGTAGTTGTCGGTCCACGGGAACAACCCGGCGCTGAACTCGGCGCTGTACTCGAAGCTCTTGACGACCATGAACCCTGCCGAGAGCAGGAACGTCAGGATGCCGAACTTGCGGAACTGCGCGAAGTTGTTGAGCCGCAAACCGGCCCAAGCGAGCACGACGGTCACCGACGATGAAATCAGGATCATCGTGTTGAGCGTCGCCAGCGGCACGTCCATCGGATGCTGCACCCAGTTCGGGTTGCCGGTACGCAGCAGGATGTACGTGGAGAACAGTGCGCCGAACAGCATCACTTCGGAGGCGAGGAAGAGCCAGATGCCGAGCTTGGCGTTGTAGAGGCCGGTGTCGGGCCTAGGTTCGACGGTATACGGGATCTCCATCGATCAGGCCTCCTCGGGTGGTACGTGTTGCGGGATGAAGCTGTCTTCAGCACCCGGAGGACTGTACTCGTACGGCCCGCGGTAGACCGTTGGAACGACGACGAAGTTGCCGTGTCCCATCGGCGGCGAAGTCGTCGCGGCCATATCGAGCGTGGTGGCGTCCCACGGATTGTCGCCCGCCGGAGGCCCACGGAAGATGCTGTTGAAGAAGTTCACGATGAAGAATAGCTGCGCCGCCAGCAACCCGAAGGCGGCGTATGACATGAACGCGTTCCAGTGCAGTACCGGGGCCGCGTGGGAGTACGTCGCGCCGCCATCGTAGAGCCGGCGCGAAACGCCTGCGAGGCCCTGCAGGAACATCGGGAAGAAGATGCCGTTGATGAAGATCAGCGAAAAGAAGAAGTGCGCCTTCCCCAGCGTTTCGTTCATCCGCCGGCCGGTGATCTTCGGAAACCAGTAATAGATGCCGGCAAAGATGCCGAAGATCGTTCCTGGTGCGACCACGTAGTGGAAATGGCCGATCACGTAGTAGGTGTCATGCAGATGAATGTCGGTCGGCGCCAGGCCCAGCGGTAGGCCGGTGAGTCCACCGATGCCGAACATCGGCAGGAACGCGAGCGCAAACAGCATCGGCGTGTTGAAACGGATCGAACCGCCCCACAACGAAATCAACAGTGCAGTCAAAATCACGACCGACGGGATCGAGATGATCATCGTCGTGGTCTGGAAGAACGCGCTGATCACGGTGCCCATGCCGGTCATGAACATGTGGTGAGCCCACACCACGAACGACATGAAGCCCAGGAAGACGCCGGAGTAGACCAGGGCCTTGTAGCCCCAGAGCGGCTTGCGCGTGTTGTTCGCAATGATCTCAGCGATGATCCCGAAGGCCGGCAGAACCAGCACGTAGACCTCGGGATGGGCCAGGAACCAGAACAGGTGCTGCCAGAGCAAGACCGAGCCGCCACCGGCGTACTCGAGAATCTCACCGGATACGTAGAGTCCGCTCGGCATGAAGAAACTGGTGCCGGCAACGCGATCCATCAACTGCAGGATGCCGGCGGCCTCGAGCGGCGGGAAGGCCAGCACAAGCAGAAACGATGTGACCAGCTGGGCCCACACGAAGTAGGGCAAACGCATCCAGGTCATACCTGGCGCTCGCAGCTGGAAGATCGTGACGATGATGTTCATCGAACCCAGCAACGACGACGTGATCAGGAAGACCATGCCGATCAGCCAAGCCGTCTGACCCATCGTCGCAATGATCGATAGTGGCGCGTACGAGGTCCAACCCGAGTTCGCAGCACCGCCGGGCAGGAAGAAGCTCACCAGCATCACGATACCGCCGACGAAATAGACCCAATAGCTCATCATGTTGAGCTTCGGGAAGGCCATATCGGGCGCGCCGATCTGCAACGGCACGACGTAGTTGCCGAAGGCACCGACGATCATCGGCACGACGGCCAGGAAGACCATGATCGTCCCGTGCATCGCGCCGAGCTGGTTGTAGAACTCGGGCAGCATGATGCCGCCCGGGGCGTTGGCTTCACCCAGGAAGGTGCCGATCCACGGAATCGGCGAACCCGGCGAAGCCAGCTGCCAGCGCATCAGGATCATCAGGCAAAAGCCGAACAGCAGGAAGCAGAGCGACGTCAGTCCGTACTGGATCCCGATGACCTTGTGATCGATCGAGAAGATGTACTTCCAGATGAAGGCTTCTTCTTGGTGTTCGCCGTCGCCGTGATCCGCATGTCCGTGCTCGTCCACGGACTGTTCCTCGGAACCGCTCATCTACGGGTATTCCTCACCGCTACCGGCCGAAAAAGGAGATAGGCGCGGGCAGCATACGACACGCGGTTTGTGGCTGGCAAACGCGTGCGCCGGCTTGAAAACGCTCCCCTCCGGCGCGACCGGCGGAGTTTTGACCGGACGATGTCCTAGTTTGCCACCTTTGCGGCAGCCAAGGCGGCCGCGTACCAGGCCACTGCGTCGAGAAATCTGTCGGCGCGGCTCTCGAAGGCCGGGTCCAGTGCGACCCCCGTTTCGTCGAACGCTTTGTCGATATGCGGCACCGACATACTGGCCGGGATCGGGACGGCACCGACGTTGAGCATGACGATCCGTAACGCCTGCAAGACCGCAACCCCAGCGAAAGCACCGACCGAGTGCGTGGCAATTCCGATCGGCTTTCGTTTCCACTCGGGGCCCAGCGCATCGATGAGATTCTTCAAGGCCGCCGGATAGCCTTTGTTGTACTCGGGCGTCGCGATGATCACGGCATCGGCTCGATCGATCGCAGCCCCGAATTCCACGAGTGCCGCCGGCGGGTCGTCCAGGTACTGCAATCGCTCTTCGAGAATGGGCAGCGCCATCGCGCGCGGATCGAACAACTCCGTCTCGACGTCCCCGCGGACATGGAGCTTGTTGTGGACGAACTGGGCGAGCCGCGATGTGTTGCGACCGCGGCGAAGACTCCCGATCACGATAGGGATGTACATCGCCTAATGGTCCGCTACGGCGGACGTCGTCGCAAGATCGCTAGCACCCAGGGCGGGCTCCAGGAGCAGGGCAGCCAGCAGGGCGGTACGTTCCGGCATGTACTCGAGATCGACGTTCTCGTGTGCTGAATGGGCGCCGTCGCCAACGGCACCGAGTCCATCCAGAGTTGGTGCGAACTCACTGGTGATATTGCCGTCCGAGCCGCCGCCAGCGCGGCCATGCCCGAGCTCGAACTCCATCGCACCGGCAATTTCGCTAGCCATCTCCCACAAACGGCGGCCACCGGGAGTGAACTCCATCGGCGGTCGCCCCTCGGTCAGTTCGACCTCGATCCGTGCCTCGTCGTTGCGCAGCTGGAGCGCGCCGAAAGCGTCGGCAACCCGCACGCCATCGGCGTGTGTAGGGACGCGAACGTCGACGAGCGCGGTGCATGTCGGCGCGACCACATT
>Ga0114999_10006140_pt1 | contig 13942 bp, 14 predicted proteins | sample ArcticOcean_MG_C_3_FD_89820 | JGI IMG/M metagenome (GOLD analysis project Ga0114999, IMG submission 89820) | Marine microbial communities from western Arctic Ocean - ArcticOcean_MG_CB8_126 | ecosystem: Environmental > Aquatic > Marine > Oceanic | place: Arctic Ocean: Canada Basin | collected...
CATCAACAATCTCACGCCCGCAGACGTTTACTTCGGGCGGGAACAATCAATTCTAAAACAACGAGAAAGGATCAAGCTGAAAACGATGGAGAACCGGCGCTTGCAATACCGCAAATACGCCGCTTAATATCTTGAACCAGATGGGCCAAATCCTCCTTTAGATAAGGCCGTAGATTGTTCCAAATTATATGACGACGGACAGTTCGGGCATTATTCACATGATGGTTATTCTTACGAGATTAGTCACAGGCGTACTCGATCCGCTGTGCAACGGCGCTCGCGCGCTAACGCTGTCGGGAGAAATTTCCGCGTAAATCCCATTCGCATAGTTGACACAAGCCGGCCAACACGGGCCAAATGGGAAATCAACTCTGCGGTGGATTAGCGGAAGGTGCATAGATGCAGAGAAGACCCTTTCGATGGTGCCACGCCCTCTGCCTTTTGGCCGGCCTCATGTTCGCGCTCTTTCCTATTTTCTGGATGGTCTCGACCTCGTTCAAGCCGACCCATGAATGGGCAGCAACACCGCCGGTGTGGATAACCAGTCAGGCCACTTGGGCCAACTACGCGCCGATTCTCTCTGTCGATTTCGCGACTGGTTGGGTTGACGGCAACGGCGCATCCTGGCGAGCTTTGCTCCATTCGTTCATCATATCGAGCGCCGCGACATTTATTGCGATATTCATCGGGCTAATGGCGGCAATCGGGTTCTCCCGCTACCGTGCCGGCGGTCACGTACTGGCACTCGCCATCCTTACTGTGCGCGGGATTCCGATGATAATTGTGGCCATTCCCTTATTGATTTTGTTTGGCTGGCTCGGTCTGCGGGACACCCATATTGGGCTTATTCTCGCCTATGCCGCTTTCACCGTGCCGTTCGCATTTTGGATGCTGAAGAGTTTTATCGATGACATTCCGGCGGAGATTGAAGAGGCCGCAATGATGGATGGAATGTCGCGCTGGCAGGCGCATTTTCGGGTCACCCTGCCGTTGATCAAGGGGGGGTGTGGTGGCAACTGCGCTATTTATTTTTATCCTCAATTGGAGCGAATTTCTGCTCGCCGTGGTGCTGACTGAAAAGACAGTCGTGACCATGCCGGTCAATATGTTCCTATACAACGGGGTGTTCGGAATCCAAGCGGCACTGGCGACAGTTGCCGCCTTGCCAATTGTCCTTGTGGGTCTATTGATTCACAAATATTTGGCGCGTGGATTCACGCTGGGAGCGATAAAGCAATGAGCAACGGGTAACGAACGCGTCAATGTCTCAATTGGGTCAAAAATGGCTGTTTTCAGCCGGTCTAATTTTGATCCGATAAGCCCCCGATAGCGGACATCAATATTGGCAAATCGGATATTGCGCTTTCGATGTCTGCTCTTCACTCAACTTCGGGCATTAATCACCAGGGCGAAAAACAGCCGCTGTTAGCCGCTGACAGATATTAGACCCTAATGATTATTAGCTCTTATGATGCGAGGCTAAACTTCCATTTCAACTGCAATCTTGAGATGACCTCAAGTGGTGATTCAGTGGAAAAATCAAAGCCATTGTCGTCGCTACTTTGGCGTCGTTGGGCGCACGCTCATAAAATTGAGCTTGCGGGCAAAATTACTGACCATGTTCGGACCGCTGACGTCAAATATTTTATGACGCCGCCGCCGCAGATCAATGCCAAATCAAAAACAATAGACGCCACCACCACCGTCGCGCCGCGTTGCAGCCTCTACCAAGTGGGGATGCAGGTGCTGGTCAACCCACCATCGACGATCAACTCCGTTCCGGTGATATAGCTCGCATCGTCGGACGCCAGAAAAGCCGCTGCCTTCGCAACCTCAAACGGATCGCCCATGCGCCCGATTGGAACCATGGCATGGCGCTCCTGGCGGATGCGTTCAACTTCAGCCGGGTCATTGATCCCCTCAAGCGACGCGTTTATCAGCGGCGTATCGATCACGCCAAACAGCATTGCATTAGCGCGGATTCCTTTGGCGGCATATTCAAGTGCAACAGTGCGGGTAAATTGCAGGATCGCCGCTTTAGATGTGTTGTAGGCGATTGCCGACGTTCCCCAATAGCGGATTGCGGCGACCGAGGAGATATTGACGATCGCGCCCTTGCCCTGTTTTTCCATCACCGGCAAGACATGTTTGCAGGTTAGAAACATGCTCTTGACGTTGGTAGCCATCACTTTATCCCAGGTCGCCTCGGGTAATAAAACCGGGCCGTCGAGGTCCAAGATGCCGACATTGTTGTGCAGAACATCAATCCGACCATAAGCCTCTAGACAAGCCTCGACCATCGCTGATACCGAGTTGCTATCGGTGACATCGCACAAAACCGTTAGAATTGAATTGCCTTCCTCGGTGATGATTTTCGCCGTTTCCGCCACCGCGTTTTCATCGATATCAACGGCAATAACCCGTGCGCCCTCGCGGGCATAATGAATTGCACATGCCTTGCCGTTGCCGATGCCTGCGCCACTGGCGCCCGCACCGGTCACGATGATCACCCTATCGTCGAGCCTACCCATCATCGATTTCCCTTCACTAAAACTCCTTCACCGCACGCCCCATTAGGTTTGGCGTCCGGCCACCAGCAGCCAAATCATATCTAATCAAATTGGCTCAGCAATAAATACCGCAATATTGCGCGATGTGTTTGCTTTTTGTTTTTAGTAGAGTTGAGCCAGAAATGTTCGTTCTGTCAGCCGTTTTAGCCAGCAGGAGACATCATCCAAGCTCTTCGTGAAGTGCCGTGGTGTCTTTCAGGTATGTGACGACCGATTGCGGGCAGATTTGGGTCGCCTAAGCTTCGAGTGTTTCCCGAGGCCGCGTTTCGAAAAAAGAGCGCCGTGCCGCATAGGCGTCGGCCCAGGCCGCCAGGCCAGGTCGGCCGTCTCGCCATCGCAGGCCCGGATACCACTCGTCCACGAGGAGAGCGCACGCCAGAGTGATTTGCGGTATGTTGAGGCCGCCCTGCATTAGCGGGTGATCGATCTCTCCTCGCCAAAAGTCGGCCAGCCGGTAGACGCGCTGGCGTTCATGCTCAATGATCGTAGCCGAGCGATCTTCCGCAGGTCGCCGCAATTCGCGCACCCAGACCGAAACTCCGTCCAAAAGACTCCGCGCATACTCCTCCAAGCGGCGGTGCTCGATGCCGGCCGCGCCGGCCGGCGCATCCAGCAGAGGTGCGCCATCGAGATGATCGAGAACGTAACACACGGACTGCGACCCCTCGATGCCAACCCCGCTGTGAAATAAAAGGTAAGGCACCCGACCCGACGGGTTGATCTGATAGTAAGGGCTGTTCACCGTGCGGGTCAGCGCCGTCAGCTCCTCTACCCGGTCTTCCAGCCGCTTTTCGCGGCGCACCACGCGGGCAATGCGGGCATAGGGTGAAGAATGCGTGACGAAGAGCTGCATCGGGTCGTTCCGGCGCCGTGGATGGAACCGACGCCCAAGTACACGCCGGCGAAGTCGAATCTGCGCCATATTGTATCCGACCCGGCCCTCCAATGCCACCGCTCGATCTTGCCTTGAGTCTGCGGATGATACGGTGCACCCCGGACGTGCCCCATTTTCTTGTCACCCAGCCACTCCGCCAACTCGCCAGAGACGTAGCTGGAGCCGTTGTCCGATAGCAGTCTGGGCTTGTGCACAACGTGGGCCTGATCACAGCCTGACGCCTGCAGGGCAAGGTTCAGTGTATAGGTAACGTCACCCGTCTTCATGGTCGTGCACAACTTCCAGGCAATGATATAGCGTGAGTAATCGTCGAGGATCGTCCATAGATACATCCAGCCCCAGCCAATGACCTTCAGATAAGTGAAGTCGGTCTGCCACAGTTGATTGATAGCGGTTGTCTTCTCCCTGAACTCATCAGCAGCCTTGATCACGATAAATGCCGGACTGGTAATCAGATCAAGAGATTTGAGCAGGCGGTAGACGGAAGCCTCTGAGACAAAATAGTTTTCTGTGTCAGTAAAGCGTACCGCCAGCTCGCGAGGAGACAGCTCCGGCACATCCAGTGCCAGGTCAACGATCCGCTGACGAACATTATCAGGAATACGATTCCAGACGTGTGACGGCTGAGGTGATCGATCTTCCAAAGGCTTCAGGCCGCCGGTCTGGTAACGGTCGCACCAGCGATAAAACGTCGTGCGGGCAATGCCTTACGCTTTTGCTGTAGGTTCAATTTCTTGTTTAGTAACTGATCCTATTTTCTTAGAGAGAAGAGCACCGCAAACGCTGGAAATGTACAAACGATCACGGGGCCAGATGGTAGATCAGACCAAGTGGAGATGAGGAGGCCAAAGGTGAATGATAATGCGGCAATCGCATATCCATTAAATAATCGTTTTCTATCCTCAAACTTTACAGTTCCCAGCGCAGGTATAATGAGGCTGGCAAATACAAGATAAACGCCGACCAGTTGAACGGACAGTGTTATGGCGATAGGGAATACCAGAAAAAAAAGTTTTGAGCGACGCTGTTTGAAGCGGAACCATACGAATAATAATCCAGCGTAAACTAAGCTCGTAATTATTAGCTGTTGCCAACTTACCCATAAAATTTGCCCTGCCAACATGTCCTGCATGTGTTCGCCGCCATGTGGGTCATTAGCCAGAAGCAGAATGGCTAAACATGCAGATAAGACGAATGCGGAGCCGATTAGGGCTTCTAAATGTTTTGGTGCGGCTTTTTCCAGCCACGCAAAAATGCCACCAGCGGCCAGAGCAAATATAAGGGCTGACAGGACCGCCAAAATATTGTCCTCAGCCTGAAACATGACATGGGCGAAGACAACGCCGAGGGCTGCGATTTGGGCGATGGCCAGATCAATGAAAATAATGCCGCGCTTTAAGACCTCTTGCCCCAATGGAACATGGGTGGAGGCAACAATTAGTCCGGCGATAAATGCCGGGGCAAGAAGCCCCAGCATTTCAGGTGATAGTGTCAATGTGCGGCTTTGTTTAACATGGATAGTGTTTCATCAAATACATCTTCCAACGTATTTGCATTGTCACTACCGCCTGTGGTGTAGGGCAAGTGCAGAACGGGAATGTTGGTTCGCTCCGATAACCATTCCGCAGCGTCTTCATTTTCAAAGGGAGCAACCAAGATGGCTTTTACTTTCTTGCCTTTTAGGGATTGTAGAAGGTTTTCAAGGTGGGCCGTGGTCGGCGGAAGGCCGGGTTTTGGCTCTAAGGATGCGATGATGTTCATACCAAGCCAGTCCGTTAGATAAGCCCAGCTTTTGTGATAAACAACAACATTGCTACCTTTCAAGTTAGAGCTACTACTTTCCCACGTGGCTGTCGCAGTTTTCCATTTGCTTTTGAACGCCGATAGGTTGGCTTCATAGGCCGGACCATTGCCCTGATCAATCAAAAACAAACGCTCGGTCAGAACATCCGCAATATCCAGAATATTATGCGGATTTAGATGCACATGCGGATTTCCTTCCGGGTGAATATGCCCCATTGAGCGATCAACGTGTTCCATCACTTCCAACTTGCGTACAAAGTCAGAAGCCATGAGCCAGCCCACGGTATTTTGTTGCACATTCTGGCCACCTGCTTTTTGTAGTAGAATGGGCAGCCAACCGCTTTCCAGTGATGCGCCGCTACAAAAGACTAAATCAGCTTTACGCATGGCGGCCAGTAAACTTGGCTTGGCTCGCATATGGTGAACGTCCTGATGTGCTTTGGTGGCTGTGTATACTTTAACCAGATCACCACCTATTTCTTTTGATAAAGCGGCCCATTCAGGCTCACAGGCAAACACATTCACCTTTGCAAAGGCGCTGGAAGGGGCTGCGCAAAGCAGCCCCAAAACAGCTATAAATGGGATATAATATCTCATAGCTGTTGCTTCCTAGAATGGGTGCGCACCATGAGCACCCATGCTCATGATATATTGCAAGACGATCTGATCATCCTCATTGCCATCGGACAGTTCTTCACGGTTAAACTGTGCGCGAACACGGCTAAACTCGCTGTTTGACCAATCCACCATGGCGGAGGCCGCCCATGGATCGTGGCCACCATCATCCAAAGCACTGCCCACTAGACCAGCCGGAACATCACCCGCATGAAGCTGGCTGTAACGTGTTCCTACACGCCATTGCGGGTGGAACTTATAAACGCCCTGCGCATACCAGCCGCTTTGATTGTCATCATAAGCAATCGCGCCTGTACCAGCGTCGTTATCGTCATAGGTTCCATCTTCATCACGGTGAAAATATTCACCTTGGAAGATCAGTTCTTGATCGTTACCAAGGGCGTGCGTTAAACGCGCACCGGCGATGTACAAGCTGCTATCGCCATCAAAAACGACCTTGTCTTCATTGGCTGAACGTTCTGCACCATCCACCTGCAAGGTAGAGACACCTAAACGCCAGCTCGTATTGTCGCCTATATCGCCGCCAACACGTCCATAGGCTGTCCATGAGCCTATATCGTTGCCATCAGCGCCGCCGCCAGGGAAGTCATTTCCACGGAATACGCCACCGCCAATTTCTGAATAAATATCAGTAGGCAAAACGGCAGATACTTGAACGCCGTCATCACCGTAATTGCTATCCAAGAAGGCACGATTTGGTAAAGGACGATCAGCAAAATCGTCAGCGTGTGAGTGATGAGAATTGAGGTAGCCTAGTTCAGAGAAGAAGCGTCCAGCCTTAGCATTTAGGCCATAAGGAAGCGCCATGGCTTCAACATAGGCTTCTTCAATCTCAACTTCCGTTTCACCACCATGTTCGTGCAGAGCGATTGTCGTGCTTCCACGAAATAGGTTATCAACGCTGCCCGAAAAGTTCAGTTCAGATTCATCAATACCCAAGCCTTCTTGGCCACGCTCGGCCTCTTCACCGACGGCAAATCCGGCAAACTCACCTTCATTTGCAGAGAATGATTGATACTTCCCTTGCAAGATCACACCAATTTCAGGGTTGAAGCTGTTATCCGCAATGTGTCGTTTTGATGTTGCGGGCGTTAGAGCTTCACCAGCCGCAGTTTCTGTTGCAGCCATTTTCTTCGTTGTTTGATTTTGTTGCTCTGAAAGTGTTTCTACTTTTTGTTCAAGTTGTTCAATCTTACTTTCATAAGCCTGACGCATCTCCTGAATTTCAGCTTGTAGAGTTTGAAGGTTTACATCATCCGCCGCAAAGGCTGGTGATGCACTTAAAATAGCAACCGCGCTGGCTGCCAATAGCAGTTTGTTAGACATGATTCATGCCCTTCCTTATCTATAAAAACTTGAAGTACTATTTGTTGATTTAGATAAGGACGGCAGGGGGTGCGCGGGGGTTATAGAGCGCGTCTTGGTGATTGGCGACAATTTTGTTGTGGCTTTTGGGGGCAGCATGACCAGAAAGCACAGGAACGGGTAAATCTGCTTGATGCGCGATAAGGCCAAAAGATAGTGATTTAGTCAGTAAACATATCTGACAGGCTTCACTAACGTTTTTCTTTTGATCATTCTCGTTATCATCATGGTTATGTTCGTAATGACCATGATCCGTAAAATGGACAGCATTATGCTGTGCTATCCCGAATTGGGCCAACAGCATAATCGCCACCAAAATGGCGGCCTTGTTTTTTGTCATTTTGAACATGTAATGTTATAACATATGATGATGTGTCCGTCATCATATAAATTGGAACAATCACCGGCCTTATCGGCGGCCCGCTTGATGAGAGAGAGTTACTCCGCCGCGATCTCGCGCTTGGTGGGTAAGAGTTCGGGGTTGGGCACTGTCAGACCAAATTGGCTTGAGGCTGGCGAGGCCGGTCCGTAGCCTCTGCGGATGAGAAATCTGTTCCGTTATTTCAACTCGTCGCCCAAAGTCATCCGCCTGACGGTGATGATGTATATCCGGTATCCGTTGTCGCTGCGCCAGGTCGAGGACATTTTGTTCGAGGGCGGCATCGATATCTGCCATGAGACGGTGCGGCTGTGGTGGAACCGGTTCGGTCCGATGTTCATGCCGGAGATCCGGAAGCGGCTGATTGACGTGGATGCAAACGGCAGAACTTTTAAATCCTTGCAAAATCAACGTGCAAGTAACGGCGGTTGCGAGCCCCCGCCACCATCAAGACCCTACCGCTGTCGTCATTTGGCGTGGCGGTAGTATTGCCCTGAGTGAAGGCAAGAATTTTGGACAAGGCGCCGATCAAGATGACCTCGGGCTTGTTGCACTCTTCTCCCTTGTGCACCTCGATGCGATCGATCATGGCGCGTATCAGCTCCATGGCCTGAGGGCGGGGTGACTCGTCTGTCAGCAGGGATTGCAACTCGGCAACCTTCCTGCCGTGCAGTTCAGCTATGTTGGGGTAGAGTTCAACTCTTGCTCCTGATGGCTCACCGCTAATGTCCGCTCTAAATCATGTTTTGGTCCTTCAAGGGAGTGCAGTTCGTCACGAACCAGGCCAGGCTCCCCGTCGCCATCGGTGTTGAAGTTTAGGCACCGCTTGATGGCCCTGTTGACCTTGTTCAATTCCTTCTGAGCCTGCCTCTCGTGGTTGCCGCGCTGCTTGCGCTTACGTCAAACAATCGCTGACCCAAGCTATGACGATGCAGCCAAGGCCAATATCCTTGGGCGCAACTGCCGCGAACTTTATCGCCTGGCGTGAGCGTCTCAGATACCGAGCATCTCAGACGCCGAGCGCCCCAAGATTCTAGAGTCTCGCCGTTGATCCGCACAAACACCTCGTCTAGGGGTTAGCGCCAGTTCGAATATGATCGCTGATGAATGCGCCGCTTTCGAATCCCAGCGGCGAACATCGGAACGAGTCGATTCCACCAAAATCATCCTGTCTCGTGGCAAATGCCGATGCCACGTTCGAACAGCAGACCTTCGACCTGGCGCAGCGACAGCGGATAGCGGAGATACATCATCACTGCGCGGCGGATCACCTCGGGTGAATTATAGAGCATGAGATTTAATCTACGTAATTTAAGGCGACAAATTTTATATGCATACAGAATACAGCTTTCATTAATGTGGCGACGAGGTGTAATTAGGCCGCCGTGAACGGAATTAATTCCGTTCATTTTTGCGCAAACAAATAGTTTCTAATCCCGAGTGTTGCTACATCTGCTTTGTCCCTAACCCCGGATATTAATCACAGGAAGGATTTTCTTTCGAGATTAGCAAACAGGCGACAGTGGCTTACTTGCGCAGTAAGGGCACAGTGTCTAAGAGAAGCACTGCACCAATGTTCCTGCGATCGACTATGCGCCGGATTGAACCATCGGATTGAACCAGTGGAATTGAAAAGCGAACATGATCTACGAGAGGCCAGTATTCAGAACGCTGGGTGATACAGCACTCAATCTAGAGTTTGGCGACGAAACCAGTATTCCGCTCAACTTTCGGATACTGGGTATGGACGCAGCGATTCATCAAAGCCCGCCCAAAGGCATCATTGAGACCAACCCGCAAGTGCGTGCCCTCGGCATCGTTTACGATCCGCTCTCTGTCTCGCGCAACTATCTAATTGGCGCGCTCAGTGAGTTCATCGAGGCAGGCAGCGAAGTAGATAAGCTTGCAAGTCGCCGGCTGACGATTCCGGCGCTTTATGACGACCCCTGGTCGAGCGAATGCGCCGAGGCGTTCGGCGTGCGCAACAACATGGATTTCATTGCCGAGTTCAACGACATGACTGTAGCCCAGGTGATTGAAGCGCACACGGGCTGCGATTACTGGGTGACGGGCGTGGGTTTCGTGCCGGGTGCCTTCATGTCCTATGCAATGGACCCGAAGCTTCGCATCGGTGCGCCGCTATACCGGACTCCGCGTACTTGGACGCATTCAAGGCTGCTTAATTTCGGCGGCACGACATCGACTATCTATCCGATGCGAGTGCCGGGCGGCGGCCAGCTGTTCGGCCGCACGCCGCTCAATATCTTCGAACCAGAGCAAAAGAACGCCGCCTTCCGCGACAGCCCTGTGCTCGCCAAGGCGGGAGACCGGCACCGCTACATTGCAATCATGCGCGATGAATATGACGACATCCGCGCGCAGGTGGAGACCGGCGCCTACGACTATGCGATTGAGGAAGACACGTTCGATTGCGACGGCTATCTGGCGTGGCTCGAAGAGCAGGGTGAGCCGCTGGAGAAACACGACCCCGACGCAACGTGGGACCAGACCGACAGCGCCATAAGGGGACCAGCCTGATGCTGGAGGTCCTGAATGGCGGCTTGCACACAACCGTGCAAGACATGGGGCGTCGCGGTGTTATGTCGCTTGGCATCCCGCCGTCGGGCGCACAGGACGGCTTCGCGCTTCGCGTCGGCAACTTGCTTGTCGGCAACCCGCCGGGCGGGCCGCTGATCCTGGGCAATGACCCCGGCAGTGCGGGACTGGAGATCACGCTCGGCCGCATGAAGCTCCGCGCCGAGCGCGATCAGCTGATAGCGTTGACGGGTGCCGATCTCGGCACCACTATCGACGCTGAACCCGCGCCGCTCTGGCAGGCGATCATGCTGAAGGCGGGCCAAGTGCTTGCCTGCGGCATGGCGAAGCTAGGAGCACGCGGTTACCTTGCCGTGCGGGGCGGCATCGACGTGCCACTCTACCTTGGCAGTCGCGCAACACACGTCAACGGTAAGTTTGGTGGGGTCGAAGGCCGAATACTTAAGGCGGGCGACCGCCTCGCGGTTGGTCCATCCTCCAGCGATTCCGCGGCGCTTGTCGGTCGGCGCTTGCGCGCAGACCTCATGCCGGCTTACACGCCGCCCTGGCAGGTGCGCGTCGTACCGGGGCCAGAAGCGCATCTCTTTACAGATGCGAGTGTCGAGCGCTTCTATGCCACCGCATGGAAGCTCAACCCTAAGTCCGACCGCACGGGCATGCGCCTCATGGGCCCAAAACTTGAATTCAAACCTGGCCGGCCGCGCTACCTTGTCGAAGATGCCGGCACAGACCCCTCAAATATCGTTATCGACCCGGGTGCGCCCGTGGGCACGATCCAAGTGCCGTCCGGTGTCGAGCCAATCGTGCTCGGCGTCGATTCGCCGACGATCGGCGGCTATGCGCGGATAGGCACTGTAATCACAATCGATATGGCGCATATCGGCCAGGCACGCCCGATGGAGATCGTGCGCTTCGTCGAGATTTCATACCGCGATTCCGTGGCCGCGCTTTGTGCTCAGGAGACCCTGATTACGGCAGAAAACATCGTTGATTGATCAAGCTCACGGATGGGCTTTGTCAGACCAATCGGCTCGCGGCCATTGGCCTTGCCGCATCCAGCAGCTAAATATATTCGCAAATACTAACATCCATCATCACGGAAGCACTGACCTATGAGCAGCAAACTGTTCTCCCCGTTCACCATGCGCGGCATGACGATCGACAACCGCTCCATCGTCTCGCCGATGTGCGAATACAGTGCGGTCGAAGGCAACGCGCAGGACTGGCACTTGATGCATCTGGGCCAGTTCGCGACCGGCGGTTTTGGCCTCGTTATCACCGAGGCTACCGCGGTGGAGCCGCGTGGCCGGATCACACCGCAGGACCTCGGCCTGTGGAGTGACGAGAACGAGGAGGCGCTCGGCCGTGTCATGCGGTTCTGCAAGAAAAGCGGCCGGGCTAAAATGGGCATCCAACTCGCCCATGCCGGCCGAAAGGCTTCGTGCAACCTTCCCTGGGAAGGGCGCGACCCTCTGCGGGCCGACCAGAAACCCTGGCAGACGATCAGCAGCGCCGCCAATCCGCACGATGGTGGCTGGCATACCCCGAAGATGATGGACAGGAACGACATGGATATCGTCAAGGCCTCCTTCGTCGAGGCAACCAAGCGGTCGGACCGGCTCGGCTTTGACATGATCGAACTGCACAGCGCGCACGGCTATCTGCTGCATGCGTTCCTCTCCCCGATCGCCAATACCCGCAACGACGCGTATGGCGGATCGATCGAGAACCGCATGCGCTTTCCATTGGAGCTGTTCTCCGCAGTACGCGAGGTCTGGCCGGAGGCGAAACCTATAGGCGTGCGCCTCTCGGCAACCGACTGGGTGGACAATGGCTGGAGCCCTGAGGATTCAGTTGTGTATGCGCAGAAGTTGAAGGCACTTGGCTGCGATTATATTTGCGCGTCGAGTGGCGGGATATCGGAGAAGCAACGGCTTGAACTGGGCGAAGGCTACCAGGTCAAGTTCGCGGAGAAAATTCGCAAGGAGGTGGACATTCCGACCATGGCAGTCGGCATGATCTACGATCCCCACCATGCGGAGAGTGTTGTTGCCGACGGACAGGCAGACATGGTGGCCCTGGCCCGGGGCCTGCTGTTTGATCCGCACTGGGCGGTACGGGCAGCCGCGATGCTCGACGTGGAAACGACCTCACCACCACAATATGCACGCGCTTACGGCTTTCAATTTTTGCGTGACAAGGAGCGTGAATGGGCGCGCTCGCGCTCGGCTGAAGCCCTAGAATGAAAGGCGGTTGAGCACCGTGCCCTGCCCGTTATATCTGTGCCACTTCTTGATAAGGTATCAAGCGTCGGTAGAGGTATGTTCATTGCAAGGTGAAAATATTGCCTGCACATTTACAACAAAATATTTAGCAGATATCTGAAAGGCCGCGAGAATATGAGTTTTGACGGACAGAAAATAGCACTTGTAACGGGGGCGGCTAGGGGCATTGGTTTAGCGACCAGTAAACTTTTCGTACAACAGGGTTATCAAGTTGCAATGGTGGACAGGGACGAAGAGGCATTGTTCGCTGAAGAGAAAAATGTGCCGGGTGGTCGTGCTTTTCTGGCCGATATTTCCGATGAAATAGCTGTTAGCCAGATGATGGCTGATGTCTTGAAATGGTCGGGTAGACTTGATGTATTGGTCAATAACGCAGGAGTTGCGGATTTTGGACCAATTGAAGAGACTGATTTCGAGCGGTGGCGAACCGTATTTGCTACAAATCTGGATGGTACGTTTTTATGCTCCCAAGCGGCGACGCCACACCTGAAAGAGTGTGAGGGCGGTGCCATCGTCAATATAGCGTCAATTTCGGGGATTCGCGCTTCGACTTTGCGTGTTGCCTACGGAACATCCAAGGCGGCCATTATTCATCTAACCCAACAGCAGGCCGTCGAATTGGGTGAGTTTGGCATCAGAGCGAACTGTGTTGCGCCGGGGCCAGTTCGAACGAAGTTAGCTATGGCAGTGCATTCCCAGGACATAATTGAAGCCTACCACGATGCAATACCTCTCAATCGTTACGGACGTGAGGATGAAATCGCTTCGGCAATTGTTTACCTCGTATCAGACGCAGCAAGCTACATTACCGGTCAAACACTATCCGTTGATGGAGGATTTGAGGCAGCAGGTGTAGGGTTGCCAGCCTTGCGAAATTGATTGTCGGCATGGCGCTAATTACCGGTGTGCCGCCCCAATTCTTTCTTTTCTCCTATTACCATGCCAGGCATTGAGACGATTGCTCCGAAAGCTGCGAGCGTCTCAGGCGCTAAGCGCCTGTTCGAGCTCTTCGAGGGTTGGCATGGATTGTGCTGTACCGGGGCGGGTGACGGAGAGGCTGGCGACGGCGCAGCCGAATTTGACGGCATTCAATGGCGTGTCGCCGCGCGCCAGGGCCACGGCAAAAGCGCCGTTGAAGGCATCTCCCGCGCCGGTGGTATCGACGACCGGGGCAAAATTATGGGCCGGGCACATTTCGGAAATCTCTGGCGTGTGCAGCAGCGCGCCTTCAGGCCCAAGGGTAATGACCACGCCGCCAACGCCTTTTTCCAGCAGCTTTTGCGCCGCCATTCGGGCGTCTTCAACGGTGTTTACTTTGATGCCGGTTAGATCCTCGGCCTCGGTCTCATTAGGTGTGAGATAATCGGAGAGGGTAAAAAATTTAGCGTCGAGCTCCGCCGCCGGCGCCGGGTTCAAGATAGTTGCAGCACCCGCCGAGCGAGCGACTTCGAGG
>Ga0114999_10006141_pt1 | contig 13942 bp, 11 predicted proteins | sample ArcticOcean_MG_C_3_FD_89820 | JGI IMG/M metagenome (GOLD analysis project Ga0114999, IMG submission 89820) | Marine microbial communities from western Arctic Ocean - ArcticOcean_MG_CB8_126 | ecosystem: Environmental > Aquatic > Marine > Oceanic | place: Arctic Ocean: Canada Basin | collected...
AGATCGATCAGTCGCGCTGTTTGTAGAACCAGGTAACGTCTTCAGGAGGTCGTGGGGGCAGATCGCGACGCACCGTGGCCAGAGAGGACGGCCGCATGCCCGCCGCCATCGACCGCTGTGAAACCCCGCCAGTCCACCAGAACCTGCTATCGTGGCGCTTGCGAGCCTCAAGCCCGCAGCCAGGAGGTGCGCCATCGGCTGGTCAGTCCATCACAAGCAAGGCCTCATCTACCACGACCCAGCGAAGGCTTTCGGTGGCTACACGCTGATCGCTATGTCGGGCGGCAATGATGCGCACCTGATCGACATGGACGGCCGCGTCTGCCATCAGTGGCATGACGACCGGGGACTCGCCTATGGCTTCCTTCTTCCCAATGGCAATCTGCTGGCCCGCACCAAGGCAAGCGGCGGCTCAGCCGTGGTTTCGGGCGAACCACTTGGGTTGCTTGAGCTGGATTGGGGAGGCAACGTTCTTTGGGAGTACTGGCACCCGCTCGTTCACCACGACTTCGAACGCCTCGCCAACGGCAACACACTCGCAGTCTTCTACGACGAACTCCCTGCCGACGTCGCAGCCCGCGTCGCAGGGGGGCGTGGCCCCACTCCGTCGCCCATGTACGGCGACACCGTCCGCGAACTTTCCCCTACGGGCGATGTTGTCAACGAATGGCGCTTGTGGGAGGCGCTTGATCCCGAGACCGACGCCATCTGCCCCCTGGAAGGTCGCCACCAGTGGCTCCACCAGAACGCCCTCAACCTCACCTCGGACGGCGACCTGCTTGTTAGCTTTCGGCAGATCGACACCATCGGGATCGTCAGCCGTGAAACTGGCCAGTTCATCTGGAAGTGGGGCCCCGGCGAGATATCGCATCAGCATCATCCGACGCAGCTAGACAACGGCAATATCCTGCTCTTCGACAACGGCCCACACCGAGGAGGCGCCACCTTCTCCCGCGTTCTTGAGGTAAACCCCAAGAACAATCAGATCGAGTGGGAGTACACGGGAAGCCCCACCATCTCCTTCTACAGCTTCCACATCAGTGGTGCTGAACGGCAACCCAACGGCAACACCCTCATCACCGAAGGCGCTCCCGGTCGGGTTTTCGAGGTCACCCCTGATGGGGAGATTGTGTGGGAGTACGTCAACCCGCACACGATCCCTGCGGGAGTTCGCATGGGCAGCGGCGCGCCCAATTCCGTGTTCCGCGCTCACCGGTACACCGCTGGTCACCCCGCGCTCATCGGCAAGGATCTGTCGCCTCGCTGACAGCGATTCAAGCGCCCTAACCTCCCGCTACCCGACCCGCGAAGCCATTCCTTATGGCCCGCACCCTACGCCATACTTTTCCCATGGAAAGCCCCGATGTCCAACAGGTTCGCTCGCTTGTTCAGCGCATGGCCAAGACCAACCTCAAACAAGGCCATGACCACTCGCTGAACTTCGATTACTCTTACCTCTGTCCTTCACCATACGAGTACAAGTGGCAAGGGTTCTGGGATTCGTGCTTCCACGCCATCGCCCTCGCCCACATCGACCCCGATCAAGCCATACGCGAACTTGAAACCCTCGTCGCCACCCAGCGTGACGACGGCTTCATCGGGCACATGCATTTCTGGGGCGTCAAGCTTGGAGGCTTCTTCCGCCCATGGTCCTTCGGCCAAGCTCCTCCAGGCGAACGCTTGCGTAGCTCTGGCCTCATCCAGCCCCCCGTCCTCGCCCAAGCCGTCGAGCGCGTCGCCCAGATCATCGGCGACGTCGCGATCCCCCCGCGTTTCATGGAGGCCCTGGACCTCTACCATGCGTGGCTCGCCCAGAACCGCGTCCCTGACGACGATGGGCTCATAGTCATCGTCTCACCCTACGAATCGGGCACGGACCAATCGCCTGCCTTCGACGAAGCGCTGGGGTTCAAAAGCCCGCCAGGTCGCTGGAGGGCAGGGTTCAAGAATCGGCGTATCGATGCCAGGAACTGGCTCGCCGGCTACAACAGCGCCAAGATGCTCAGTAAGCATCGGTTCTACGTCAAAGAGGCGCTCGTCAACGGTCTCTACGCCGACTCCCTTGCCACCATGGCTCGCATGCACCGCGCCCAGGGCAACAACCAATCATCCGCCGCCTACGACGCCATGGCGGGAAAAGTCACGTCGTCCATGCTCGAAAAGATGCTCGACCGCGCCAACGGCGGCTTCATGAGCCTCGTCGGCACCGAAGAACGTCGCGTGCTGCCCCTCACCGTCGGCGCACTTGTCCCCCTCGTCATGTCCAACATCCCCCAAGACATCGTCGATGAGATCGTGGATAGGCACATCCTGCGCCGCGACAAGTTCTGGCTGCGCTACCCGCTCCCGTCCGTAGCGGCCACTGAAAGCACCTTCAACGCCCACGGGGACAAACTCATCTGGCGTGGCCCCACTTGGATCAACGCCAACTGGCTCGTCTGGCGGGGCATGCGCGCCCATGGCCACAGCGAGACCGCCGAGCACCTTGCCACGCGTACCGTCGAGCTTGTCGCCAAACAGGGCCTGTACGAGTACTACAACCCGCTCAGCGGGCAGGGCATGGGCGCCAAGTCCTTCGGCTGGTCGGCCCTCGCCCTCGACATGGCTCGCGTATAGATACACGTTCGATAGGCGCGCATTCGAGTGCGCTCGTGTCGCGTGAGGGTTGGGCTATTGGGGTTGCGTCAACGAAGCCCGGGCGTCGATCGATCGATCAACCGCTTCTTTAACCTGATCCATGAACGCTTTGTTCCGGGACGCCAACACGAACACGGGCCCCTTGGACGTGTTCAGCCGTAACCCGTATTTCGGTTTCCGCCGCGTGAAGTACATGGATCCGCCCATGAAACCCGCCGCTCCCATCAACATCGTCTGAGACGAACCAGACGCGAATCCAGCTACCAGTATCGCCGCGCCGACGACCATCATCATGATCCCGGGCCATCTGCGCCGGTTCTCCGTCTCGATGCTCGCCGATGACACATTCCGTGTCCCGAATTTCTGGTTCGCGAACTCCATCTCGGACGTCCCGACGCGGATCCCGTTGGAGTCAGAGTAAAAGATGCGCTCAGTCGTCATGGTCGGGATAGCTTACACGCCGTGAGCAGTCCTGCGTGGACAGGGTTGTTTGTGTAAAGCGTGTGCCCATGGATCAGACCATCGGATTCTGCACTTCCGCTGACGGCACTCGGATCGCGTACGCGGTCTCGGGGAGGGGCATTCCGCTCGTGCGCGCGGCCACGTGGATGACCCACGTGGAACTCGACCAAGACAGCCCCGTGTGGGGCCACTGGTGGCGGGAACTATCGCGCTACCGCCAGTTCATCCGGTACGACCAAAGGGGCTGCGGCCTTTCTGACAGGCACCCGCAGGACTATTCGTTGGAGGCCAGGGTCCAAGACCTGCAGGCTGTCGTCGATGCTTTGGGTCTCGAGCGATTCGATCTGCTTGGGCATTCCCACGGCGGCCTCACCGCCATCGAATACGCGGCCCGGAATCCACCCCGCGTATCGAAGCTCATCCTGTTTGGCAGCTTCGCCCATGGACAATGGATCCGGGATGTCTCAGAAGCGAGCCAAGTGATCATGCGGAGCGGCTGGGAGCGCGAGACATCGGCGGCGCGAATGATGTTTGCAATTCGCATGATGCCGGACGCATCGAAAGACCACCTAGTGGCTGCAAGCAGTTTGCTCAAGAACAGTATGTCTGGAGAAAGCGCAGCGAACTTGGCGGCCTCTGCGGCGTCTGTTGATGTGATGGATCGTCTAGCGCACATTCAAACTCCCACGTTGGTACTCCATAGTTCGCGCTCTGAAGAAGTACCGTCGGAAACGGGTCGGACGACCGCCGCTTTGCTGCCCAACGCCCGGTTCGTAGAGATCGATAGCAGCAATCATGTCCTCCTGCCGGACGAGCCTGCATGGGACGACTTCAGGTCTCATGTTCGCGCGTTCTTGGGCGGCGAGTCAGATGAATCACCCGACCAAGACTCGCTTACGCCGCTTCCCATGAACCTCTTCGAACGTGAAGCTGAGGTGCTGCGGCTCATCGCCCGTGGAGAGACGGACCAATCGGTTGCCGACAACCTGGGCATCAGCGTTCGCACCGTCGGCAATCACGTGACGAACATCCTCCGCAAGACCGGTAGCGCCAACCGCGCGCAGGCCTCTGCGTGGGCTGCGCTCAACGGCTTGCTATAAGTCGTTGCTGGAACTACCCATCGCGGAGAAGGCCAGAATGAGGAACATTGCGGATGTCAGGGGTGCCACCAGTCTCCACCATGGTGCTCAGAATCGCTCCGTTGGAGAGATCCGTGTCAACTCACTATCTTAAGGACGAACAGCAAACTAGTTGGTTCGCTGCACGCCGTGCGGCCACGGCGGCAGCGTTTCTTCTACCGCACCTCGAAGCTGGAATGAATATCGTGGACATCGGTTGCGGTGCCGCGACCATCACGTTAGATCTCGCTCGGATCGTGTACCCAGGACACGTGATCGGTATCGAGCGCGATGAAGGCCAGTTGGCGCGAGCGCGAGCCAACCTGCAAGCCGCGGACTTGGACAACGTGACGATCATCCGAGGCGACGCCAACGACCTCGATCTGCTGCCTGACTCTCTCGACGCCATCGTGGCGTTCTCGACCCTTGAGTACCTCCCTGATCCGCAGCGCGTGTTGCTGGACGCATACCGTGCGTTGAAGCCAGGTGGGCTATTTGCTGCACGCGACCGGGCGTTGGACGGAGACGTCATCGGAGGCGCGCTGCGCCAGCGTATCCTGGATGAGTGGGAGTTGATTGCTCGCGTCTGGGAGGGTTACCTAGACGTTCGAATCGGCCATCGCCTTCGAGGGATGCTTGCCGAGGCAGGGTTCGATCGGGTGCAGGCATCCGCTAGCCACGAAGTGTGGGGCACCGAAGAACAGATGGTGGACCTCCTCGCGTTGCATCGAGGGGCTATGGGGCCTGAGGGATGGAGCAGAAAACTGCACCTTGAGTCCGGGTTGATTGATGAAGCAGGTCTCGATGAACAGTACCGTGTCCACCACCAGTGGGCTGCAGACCCCGGTGCATGGTTCGCCATGTGTCGCGCAGAAGTTGTTGGCTGGAAATCGTCCTCGTAGCAGCCGTTACTTCGCAAGCAGCGCGTACTCCAGGCTGTCTGTCAGCGCCTGCCATGAAGCCTCGATGATGTTCGCTGACGCGCCTACCGTGTTCCAGTAGTGCTCGCCGTCCGTCGACTCCACCAGCACGCGCACCACAGCACCCGTTCCGTCGGGCCCTTGCTCCACGACGCGCACCTTGTAATCCGTCAGTTGCACGTTCGCGATCGCCGGGTACGCCTGGATCAGCCCTTTGCGTAGCGCCGCATCGATCGCGTTGACCGGCCCGTTACCCTCAGCCACCGTGTGCATCACCTCACCGTTCACTCGGACTTTTACCATCGCCTCGCACAACGTCTCATCGCCGTTGTCTTGCGAGCTATTCTGGCGACGACGCTTCTCCATCACTACCATGTAATCCACCAGCTCGAACGGACGTGAGTAGTCGGGAAGCGTTCGTCGCACCAGCAGCCGGAACGACGCCTCCGCGCCCTCGTACTGGAACCCGTGCGCCTCGCGATCCTTCAGTAACTTCAGCAGATCACCTAAGCTCTCCTTCGGCACATCGGCCGTTAGCCCTGCCTCTTCCAGCTTGATCACGATATTCGCGCGACCGGCCAACTCAGACACCACGACGCGTTTCGCATTGCCCACAAGCCCTGGCTCGATGTGCTGGTACGCCATGTCCATCTTCGCTGTCGCAGACGCGTGCAGCCCGCCCTTGTGCGCGAACGCGCTATCCCCCACGTACGGCTGGTATCGGCTGCGCGGCATGTTCGCCAGTTCCGCCACGAACCGGTGCACCTCTGTCAGATGTCCCAACTGCTCGTCGGTCACCACGTCCATGCCCAATTTCAGCTTCAGGTTCGCGATCACCGAAACGAGATTCGCATTACCGCAGCGCTCCCCGTAACCGTTGATCGTCCCCTGCACCTGCGTCGCGCCTGCCTGCACCGCCGCGATGCTGTTCGCCACGGCCACATCCGAGTCATTGTGACAGTGGATACCGATTCCACCGTCCACCGCCCCGCGCACTGCGCTCACCACGGAGAACACATCCACCGGCATCGTGCCGCCGTTCGTGTCGCACAGCACCACGTGCTCCGCGCCAGCGTTTGACGCCGTTTTCACACATGCCATCGAGTATTCCTGGTTCGCCGCGTACCCGTCGAAGAAGTGCTCAGCGTCGAAGATCACGCGCAACCCCTTTGACCGTAGGTACTCGATCGAGTCCCGGATCATCGCCAGATTCTCCTCCAGCGACGTCTCCAGCACCTTTGTCACCTGCTCATCCGACGTCTTGCCCACCAGCGTGACCACAGGCGCGCCGCAGTCAAGCAACGCCTGCAGGTTCGGGTCGTCCTCGGGGCGCGTATTCGCCCGCCTGGTCGACCCAAAAGCGACGATTTTCGCATTGGTCAGCTTCAGATCCTTCGCCCGCCGGAAGAACTCCTCGTCCTTCGGGTTGGAGCCTGGCCAGCCGCCCTCGATGAAGTGCACGCCCAGCTGATCCAATCGCTCTGCGATGTTTAGCTTGTCCTCCACGGACAGGCTGATGCCCTCCATCTGGGTGCCATCGCGCAGCGTCGTGTCGTACAGCGTAAATTCACTCATCGTGCCCTCTTTTCGACTAACTACCCGCATTCCGCGGCGAAAAAGACCAACAAAAAACCCGTCCCCGAAAAGGGACGGGTTACGAATTACCCGCGGTACCACCCTCGTTCCCCCCGTGTGACCGGAGAGCACTTTGTAGAGCGCCAACACGCTCTCGCCATTGGTAACGGGCGGCAACCCGGTCAGGTCTACTCCCCCCCTGCGCTCACGAAAAACGCTCACGAAAGGGGTTTCGGCTGACAGCTCAGGAGGGATCTTCAACTAGGGCCGACGCACCGGACTCACACCAACTCCGGTTCGCTGTTCGTCGGGAAACCTGCCTACTCGTCTCCATCACAGCCACTGACAAGAACGCTAGCATGCCGTGACGATTTCCGTCAACGGTGGAAGCCCTCAAACCACTGTCCGGCAAACTGTCTTGCTGGCAAGCTGGCTTACAGGCCTCTACGCTTCAACAACGTCCACCAGGCCGCCCCGACTACCATCAGCGCGACGCTCGCGCCCATGAATGCATAGTTCAGCGCGTCGCCTACGCTTGGGCCGACGATCCTACCAGCTCAAGCACGATTCCGAGCCCAGATACCCTCCAGCGAGCTCTTAGCGCTCCAGCGTGACACCTCACCTTCGTGACTGTCCCTACTGTCGCCGCGCCGTATCACCAGCGCGTGATGCGCGCCTGCGCTCGTGAATCCCGCGTGAAGGCCCTAAAGCGTGATCAGCGAGAACACGTCCTGACCGCCCAACGCCTTCCTGCCGTCTAGGGCCGCCAGCTCGATCAACACCGCGACCCCAGCCACGGTCGCACCCGATTGCTGCACAAGGTCGATGGTCGCCGCCATCGTCCCACCCGTCGCCAGCACATCGTCGATCAACAGCACACGGTGGTGGGCGAGCAACCCGTCGCGGTGCATCTCGATCTCCGCCTCGCCGTACTCCAGTGCGTAGTCCGCTTTGTACGTCTCGAAGGGCAGCTTGCCCACCTTGCGCACTGGCACGAACCCAGCACCAAGCTCCACCGCCAGCGGGCAGCCCAGCATGTAGCCTCGCGCCTCGATCGCCGCCACCTGATCGATCCCCGCGTCGCGGAACGGCTCGGCCAGCCCCTGAATAGTCGCTTTATACGCTTCAGCATCACCCAACAGAGGCGTGATGTCGCGAAACATGATTCCGGCCTGCGGGAAATCGGGGATATCTCTGATAAGAGAGCGGAAATCGATAGTCATCAGCGAGCCTCACGTAGGGGTATGCGATACGCTCTCATCCTAACTCGCCAACCAACCGAGGCCCCACACCATGATCAAGCGAGACTACGACGGTCCTCTCCAGGGCCCCATGCGTCAACTCCAGCAGCGCATCGTCGCCTGCCGTGCTTGCCCGCGTCTTGTCGAGTTTCGCGAGCGTAAAGCGACCGACGAACGTCGCGCGAGTTTCAGGGCGTGGGATTACTGGGGCGCAGCGGTACCCAGCCATGGAGACCCCAACGCTCGCCTGCTTCTCGTTGGCCTCGCTCCCGCCTCCCACGGCGGCAACCGCACGGGACGCATGTTCACTGGCGACCCCACCGCTGACTTCCTGGTGAAAGCTCTTCATCGAGCAGGCTTCGCCTCCCAACCAACCTCCCTCAGTCGCGACGATGGCCTCACCCTGAACGACGCCTTCGAGATCGCCGTGGTTCGCTGCGCGCCGCCCAACGACAAAGCGACCGCCGTCGAGCAGCACACCTGCCGCCCGTACATACACCAGGAGATCGACCTCCTCCCCAACCTGAAAGTAGCGCTCGCGTTCGGACGCGTCGCCTTCGACAACTTCATCCGCGCTATGCGGGAGCGGACGGGCCTGCCGCTTCGCCATCAGTTCAAGCACGGCGCACGCTATGACCTTGGCGACGGTCTGCCAACCCTGTTCGCCACCTATCACCCCAGCCCGCGCAACACCAATACTGGGCGCCTCACTGCACCCCAACTCGACGCTGTCTTTGACTCTGTCACCGCCTTTCTGGACGCGCCAAGCTGATTGGCTTAGCGCGTGACTTGGGGGGTAACCACCAGCGAAGGCACGAGTGTCCACCGTGTTCCCGGTGGACACTCAGCGTGACAATCGCAATGGGACACCTACGCCACGTCATAGCCGACGCGGAGGCGGGCCCCTGCGGATTTGATTGATCTGGCGATGGACATGGCGAATCAAGACCCTCGACTACAACTAGCAGCCGAATTGGCGGCCCTTCGTCTTCGCGTCCGGGAACTCGAATCTCGTGGCACGTCCAAGCGCGGGCCCGCCGAGCGCGTGCTCGAGTCATCAGCCGACGGCGCTCTGGGCGTCGACGCGGAAGGGCGCATCTCGTTCTTCAACAGCGTCGCCACCGAGTTGACTGGCTGGCAGCTCGACGACGCGCTAGGGCGTCCCGTTACCGAGGTCCTACCCGCCACGCAGCAAAACGCGCTTCACCCCATCAACAGCGTGCTCGCCGGCGGTGCCACTGAGCACCACGAACGCTTCGAGATAGTCGGTCGTGACGGCACGCCCACATCATTCACCCTCAACGCTGCTCCGTTGCTCACCAGAGGTGAAGTCGCGGGTGCCATCGCTTCATTCAATCTCGTTGATGCCCCGAGGCCGATCAGCCCCGTGGAGTTTTCCCACGCTCAGTTCGACGCTCTTCTTGAGGTGGCCGCTGCGGGCGAGCTCGACGACGTATCTTTCGAAGCGGTCTGCGAGACGCTACTTGAATCGCTGGTTGTCGCCTCTGAATCCGACCGCATCGTGCTCCTCGTCACCGAACCGCTGGACGGTCGTGCTGGCAACTTAGTCGTCGAAGCGCCTGCGGGATCGCTCCCACCTGGCCCCGACCACCCCCTGGGAAGCCTCGCGAAGGGTGGAACCGGGCCACGCGACAAGATGCGAATGGGCACCGCCACTGGCGTGCCCCAACTGGGTCAACCCGGTGTTGGTGCGCTCGTTGCAGTACCGCTACAGGTCAGCGGGCGCGTCGTAGGCATGCTGTCCGCCGTCGCCGCAACCACCGACCACTACGATCGCTCTCGTGTCCGCATGGTCACCGCCGCCGCAGACCGGCTCATTGTGGCATTCGAGCGCCGCGACTGGGTGGAAGAATCTGAGCGTCTCACCGTCGCGAACGAAACGATGTTCTCCATCTCACGCATCATGGCTAGCCAAGGCGGCTTCGACGAGAAGGCAGCCGCTCTCCTACGACTAGCCGTGCGGATCATGGCGGGCAGCGGTGCGGCGCTTGTGGGCGGCGAGCGAACCGGCGGCCCTATGCGTTGGCTCGCTGGTGGGTCGGATACCGGCGAGCTCACACCCCAAGCCGTCGCCCACAGCATCGTTGGGCGAGCCTTGGCCCAGAAGCTCACCGGCACGTCATCCAACGTCAGTAAGGACCCCATAGCCCTCGCCATCGACGCTGACGCTCGATCGGTTGCCGCTGCCGCGATCATTCATAGCGGGGAAGTCTTGGGCGTCCTACTGGTCACCGGCCGCCCCGACCGCCCCTATCCCCCGGAACAACTGCGCCTGCTCAGTGCCATCGCCGAGAACTTCGGAGCGCTGCTCAACACCGCTCGTCTCGGCCAGCAAGTGAACGTTGGCTTAGAGCGGGAGTACGCACGTCTCGAAGCTGTTCGGATCGCTGCTGAGCAACTTGCCATCGCGGGTAGCCCCGACCAAGCCCTACGGAATCTCGTCGAGGCAGCGAAGCAACTCGTGGGAGCACGCCACGGAGGCGTCGCCGTCTGGAGTGTCGCGGGCACGGTGAAATCAGTCGTTACCTCAGACCTGGGAGAACCGGGCACGCCCGATCAGGTAGAGGCTGAAAACAACATGAACGACGTGCTTGGCCTCATGCGCTTCGCCCTCGTCCAGGAGCACAAGAACGCGGTGCGTGTGAACGACTCGCCGTTCACGGATAGCGATACCGCCGCCGCAGGTTTCAAGAGCGTGCTCGGTGTTCCATTCCGCTGCACTGACGGCACCATTGGGGGCTTCTTCCTCGCTGATAAGCAACCGAGCAATCGCTTCAATCCTGAGGATGAGCGCCTACTGAGCCTTTTCTCAGCCATGGCCTCCGTCTTGCTGGACAACATCCGGCTGTACAACGCGGAAGAGCGAGGGCGCCAAACCCTCAACGCTATCCACTCCAGCATGGCGGAAGGTCTTATCGTCTTGGATACTGATGGGCAGGTCATCTTCTGTAACAGCGCCGCTTATCAACTGCTCGGCACTGGCCAATCTGAGATCCGTGGCAAGAGCCTTCGAGCTTGGCTGCTCCGGTCACCAGACCGATTCGAGGAGCCCAACCAAGCTGCGGACTTCGCGACCCTCATTGAGAACGCCGACGCCAGTTCGCTAGAAGTTGCCACGTCAGGTGTGTCCCGCCGCGACCTCGCCGTGTCACTGTTCCCCATCAACGTTTCGGTCGACGAACGCCTGTCTGGCGTGCTGCTGCGTGACGTCACCCAAGAACGGGAGCACGAGCGCCGTCGCGAAATATTCGTTTCAATCGCATCCCACGAGTTGCGGACACCGATGACCACGGTCATGGGTTTCACGGAACTCCTCCTGAGCGGAGACACCCCGCCCGACCGGCAGGCCGCCTGGCTCACGCATATCTACGAGGACTCCCAGCGTGTCATCGGGATCATCGATGACTTGCTGGACATATCTTTGATCCAGTCCGGCAACAACAGCTTCACGCTCAGCCCCGTTGATGTGAGGCAGGCTCTCGACGAAGCAGCGGAAAAGATGCGCCCGAGCTCCGTGGGTCACCTCCTCATCGTAGAGGCGACTCCAGATCTACCGGCGGTGCTCGGGGATAAGAACAAATTGACTCAGGTGCTTTTGAACCTGGTGTCCAACGCAATCAAGTACAGCCCCGACGGCGGGAACGTGACGATCAAGGCCCGCGAAGACCCCGCAACGCCTCGGGTAGTCTTCAGCGTGTCAGACCAAGGGATCGGTATTGCTGAAAAGGATCAGCCATACCTCTTCAATTCGTTCCCGCGCATCAAGCGCGCGGAGACTGTTGAGATACGTGGCACTGGTCTCGGGCTCTACATCGTGAAGGAGATCGTCGGACGCCTGGACGGCGAGGTTTGGCTTGAAAGCGTCGAAAATCAAGGCACGACGTTCTTTGTGGCGTTGCACATCGTGAACGGTCAGGCACCCAATGGTGGAGTACAAGGAATGCCAGAGGCTGCATGACGAGAACTGGCATGAACTATGGGATCACACGGGAGACCCCAGAAGGAGCGGTACTGATGACGATGGGATCGGACGAACAATCTACGGCCGCAGGCCACAAGGTTCTATTGGCGGACGACGAAAAGGAGATCCTTGATCTCCTCGCTATGACGCTGGAGGACGATGAACGCTACCAAGTGTTGCTTGCGAGCGACGGCCAGCGCGCGCTCGAACTCTGCAAGGCTGAGCGTCCCGATCTCGTATTCCTCGACGTGCAGATGCCAAAGATGGACGGGATCTCGGTCTGCGAAGCGATTCGCAAGGATCCGAGTATCTCTGAAACCAAGGTGATCATGCTTACCGCACTCGCGCAGGAATCGGAGATCTACCGCGCGCTTATGGCAGGAGCAGACGACTACATGACCAAGCCCTTCAGCCCGACCGCGCTGCACCACAAGCTCCTTGAAGCCCTCGGTCTCGAAGAAGCCGTCTCCTAGTCATCACGCCAAGCCAGTCCCGCAGCCTGGTCAGAGCAGATCCAGGAGCGCAACGCCGCGCCCCTGCAGATGGTCGTCGCCTCGTAAAATTCTCTGCCTGACCCTCCCTCCCATGCTATACTTCTCCAGATGTCTATCAAGCCGTCAGGACTGTTGAGCCAGGCGGAAATCTCTTAGACCAACAGAAAGGCAGGTGCCATGGTTCAGCAGACTACCGACCCCCGCGTCACAACTCCGCCGCCAGCTAGGCCGCCGTACGATCCCAGTACAGAGCCCTTGACCATGAAAGCGCTTCTGGAAGCAGGAGTGCACTTCGGTCACCAAACCCACCGTTGGAACCCCCGCATGAGGCGATTCATCTTCGCCCAACGCAACGGGATTCACATCGTGGACCTTCAGCAAACCATGGACCTGCTGGAACAAGCCTGCAAATTCGCCACCGAAGTCGCGGCGTCAGGCAAGAAGATCCTCATGGTTGGCACCAAGAAACAGGCCCAGGACGCCGTCCGCGAAGAAGCCATCCGTGGTGGCCAGTACTACATCAACCAGCGTTGGTTGGGCGGTACCATCACCAACTTCTCGACCATCCAGACGCGCATCGACTACCTCGTTAGTCTTGAAGAGCGTCAGGCCCATGGTCAATTCGAGCGCCTCCCCAAGAAGGAAGCCCTCAAGCTTGGCACCCTCATGAGCAAGATGAACCGATACCTCGGTGGCATCAAAGAGATGACAACACTCCCCGGCGCAATCTTCGTCGTGGACGTGGGCCGGGAGAATATCGCGGTCGCCGAGGCGCGCCGCGCGGGTATCCCGATCATCGCCCTTACCGACACCGACTGCGACCCGACGCTCATCGATTGGCCGATCCCTGGCAACGACGATGCCATCCGGTCCATTCGGCTGGTCAGCGCCCACATTGCCAACTCTGCCCTCGCGGGCCACAGCGAGTGGCTCGCTACTCGTGGTGGGTACAGCGACGTGGGCGAAGACGGTGCTGAAGGTGGCGAAGGAGCTATCGATATCTCATCGTTCGCCGTCGCCTCCCCGACCGATGAGCCGCCGGCCCCGGCCGCAGAGCCTGTCGCCGCCCCAGCGCCCGTAGCTGAAGCAGCGCCTGTAGCCGAGACAGCGCCTGTCGCCGCCGCGGCGCCTGTAGCTGAAGCAGAACCTGCAGCAGCGCCCCCAGTGGCTGAAGCAGCGCCAGCCGCCGAAGCTCCGGCTCCTGACGAACCGGCTAGCTAGAAACAAGACGAATAACCTAAAGAGGTATCCGAGTGGCAATCTCAACTGAAGCGATCCGCGAGCTTCGAGAGCGAACAGGCGCAGGCATCATGGATGTCAAGCGTGCTCTTGAAGCCGCGGACGGTAACCAAGACAAAGCAGAAGCGGCCCTCCGCGAAAAAGGCCTGACCAAGGCCGCCAGCAAGGGTGACCGCTCCACCGCAGAAGGCCTCGTGGATTCCTACATCCACGGGGGAGGACGCATCGGCGCCCTCGTCGAACTCAACTGCGAAACGGACTTCGTAGCCCGCAC
>Ga0114999_10006142_pt1 | contig 13940 bp, 14 predicted proteins | sample ArcticOcean_MG_C_3_FD_89820 | JGI IMG/M metagenome (GOLD analysis project Ga0114999, IMG submission 89820) | Marine microbial communities from western Arctic Ocean - ArcticOcean_MG_CB8_126 | ecosystem: Environmental > Aquatic > Marine > Oceanic | place: Arctic Ocean: Canada Basin | collected...
CTCAGAAAGGTTATCCACCCGGTACTTTCCAGTTGCCCCCAACGCTCGATTTGCGCCTTGAACCCGTTGCCCTGAAAGTGTCCGAACCGTTCAAAGACCAGGTGCCGGCGGACCGCATGTTTAATCTGCCCTCGGGTTTTACTGCTTCGGTCTTTGCCGCAAGCGGTTTGGAACGCCCCCGTCTGATGGCTTTTAGCCCCGATGGCGTATTGCACGTGGCCGACATGCGCGGCGGCCGCACCAAAGATTCCAAGCAGGGTCGCATTGTCGCTCTTCCAGATCGCGACGCCGACGGCGTCGCCGATGAAGCCATCGTCGCGGCCGACCAACTCAGCTATGTCAACAGTCTGGCCTTCTACAAGGGCGATCTCTACGTTGCCGAAACCCACCAGGTCGTCCGCTTCCGGGACCTGGATGGCGATTATGTGTACGAAGAGAGCGATATCTTTATTGCGGATCTCCCCGACATTCCCGGCAACGGTTTTCACGGCACCCGCACCATCGTCTTCGACGAAGTCAATGAGAAGATTTACCTGTCGGTGGGTTCGCCCTGCGATCTGTGCCGCCAGGACGAGCCCGTGGCTGGGACCTCCGAAGAGCCCCTCTATCAGAGCGCTGAATGGGGGACCGTCCTGCAATTTAATATCGACGGCACGGGGCGGCGCGTTTTTGCCCGCGGCATCCGCAATATTATAGGCATGGACCTGCATCCGGTGAGCCGCCAGCTGTGGGGCACCCACAACCACTACGATCTGGGCAGGCCCGAGTTACCGCCCGAGTGGATCGACATTATCCGCGCCGACGGCTTTTATGGCTATCCCTTCGTTTATGGTTACCAGGCATGGGTTGATTTCTCCGTTTCCCCATACCAGAAGATTCTGCCTATCATCGCCCAGGACAGCCTGCTGGTCCAGACCCAGCGGCGGCCGGTGGCCCTGGTCCCAGCGCATCTGGCGCCGATAGCCATTCCAGCGGCGTCAATACTACGGCCATTTTCCGCATAGGACGCAATCCCCTCGTCGCATCTTGGGAGCATGCCCTGCCGACCGAGGTCCTCAGCGGTGCGGATCTCGATATCGCCGCCGTTGTCCACCTGCACCGCTTCTTGCCCGAAGGGGAGCTGCCTACTGTCACTGCCGACCTGAGCGCCTTGGGCGGTCGGCCAATATAGCGCTGGTGGCGCAGGGGGATACGACCTATGTGCTGGAAGTGCCCTTTGCCGTGGCTCTTCCCAATGGGGCCGGGCAGGTGGTGGTGCGCATCGAACAGGGGGCCCACCAAATCTAGCAGGGCAGCGGGTGACTACGCTTTTGCAGGGTGTGCGAGCGGCCGGAATTTACGCGGTGCGTTGGGATGGGCGGGACGAGGCTGGTCACTCCCTGGCCAGTGGCGCTTACCTCTATCGCCTGCAGGTCGGCGAAAAGGTGGAGACGCGTAAACTGCTGCTGCTGAGATAAGGCTACGGCACGATTTGCAGCAGGATCGGGCCAACGGTCCGATCCTGCCTCTTCCTCTTGATCCCGTCTTCTGTATTTCCTACTGTTTAGCTCTGTTGTCGACTATAACGGAGAGTAAGGGAAATGCGATCTGAAGACGAATTGGGTGTACTGATTGAGGCGGGATTGAGCGATTGGCAGATCCTGCAACAGGACGAGAACGGCCGCGCGACACTATACAATTGCACCTGGCCCGGGAGTTAGAAAAAGATGCCGTGGTGGTCGGGGCGCCGACGGCCTGTCCACCCGTCAATGTGCCCTACGATATCTCGGGGTATTTGCCAATGTTGGGTTTTACGCAGGCGATTACAAGCCGTTCCCGATCATAATTCATCTAGCCCGGAGAGAATCTATGCAAGAGAGCAGTGTCAGTGCGCCGATACGCATCGCCGACGTCATCGGCGGACACGTACACCCTTCGTTTTGCATTACGCAAAGCGGGGTTTTACTCGCTGTCTACAATAAGGAAGGGGGCGGCGGCAAGGAATTGTTACTGTGCCGCTCCAGCGATGGCGGTGTGACATGGAGTGCTCCGACGCCCGTCCCTGGCATCTGCAATTGTTCAATTTATCCGGGGTCGTTGACGGTGCTGCGCGACGGTCGCATTCTGCTTAATTGGGCGTGTTACCGGGATCCGGAGGGCACGCCGTGGCGCGAGCCGCAGTTTTCGATTAGTGCCGACGAGGGCAGCACGTGGTCGACGCCGCACAGCTATCCCATCGCTGACCGCTCGAATAATACCTGCATACGCCACGCCTTAGTCGAGTGGTCAAATTCCCAATGGGTGTGTCCTTTCTACGACCGCACGGTGCTCTACGATGTGGAGGCAGACGTTATGGCGTCTTTCGGCGACGAGCGCAACCACGGCATGGTGCCCATTGTGCAAACATCTGCAGGCACATTGATCAGCGGTGCGCCGCAAGCTGAGGCACCGGTGCCGGTCGGCGTGCCGGGCAATCGGGTCGACGGCTTGCGTTCTACCGACGGCGGCAAGACTTGGCAGGCACTGGGCATATTTCCACATTTTGGTGTCGCCGGCTACGATCTCACCGTGCTGGCCAATGGTTGGATCGCGCTGACCTATATCGTCTATGGCGTTGGGGTGGATGGTGAGTACAGTTACGAGTTGGCTGTTTCGCGCGACGACGGCGCCTCTTGGGATTTCGACCATGCGGTGGAGGTCTACAATCCGGCGCGGCGGATTGGCGGCCGCGGCTGGCCGCGCACGGTGCAGATCGACGCCACGACGCTGGGCACCTTGTTCTACGACCTGGATCCGCAGCAGAGCGGCGGACCAGGGCTTTATGTAGTGCGGACCAAACTGGCGGGACTCGGCGACCAGTGGCAGCAGTAAGAGCAGTGTTATAGTAGAACACGGTTTGGTTGCCTCACTTATACAGGGACAACGGAGGACAGCACCATGACCGAAGAAGAACTGTACCTCTTTGATACATTGGGTTTTCTCAGGGTGGAAAATGTGCTCGACCAGGATACGCTTGCCCTGGCTTACGAAAGCTCGCAAAGAATCGTGCGAGACTATGAACGCCTGCTGGAGGGGCAAAAAGGTGCAAGCTACGGAGATAAGTACAGGAATGCCTTTCTCCACGACAAGGTGTTGGAAAAAATCTCATATGCGCCGCAATTGATGGATTATATCTGTCATGTGACCAATAATCAGCCGCGCTTGATAGATGGGACCTTGATGATCCAGAACGCGGATCACGGTTTTCACGATTTCCATCTGCGCAAGGATATCGACAGCGAAGTAAGGGAAGACGCACCGCGGTTCTACACCGATGTGGTCAATCGGCAGATCTACTCAGATTATATCACCTTCTTTGTTTATCTGACCGACGTGCACCAGGGAGATGGCGGTCTGCTGGTGGTACCCGGATCCCACCGCGCCAGTTTCAAATATCCACCTGAACTATTTTACGAAAAGGGTGCTTATCCGGTAGATCCCGAGTCGCGCCAGCAGCTGGGATTTATAAATGTAACTGCCAACGCCGGCGATGTGATCATCATGCCCCTGAGATTAAATCATGCCGCCTTGCCGTGGCTGCCTAGAGACCGAGACCGGGTCATGATGTTCTACTCCTACCGGCCGCAGTTCTACTTTTCGCCAGAAGTCGACCAGATGTCCGAGGTCGTAAGCAGCGAAGGGATCGAATTGGACGAAGCCACGATCGATTTGATTTCCATGCGGGAAAAGGCAGAGCTGAAAGAGGTCGTAAAGAATCACCTTGCCCAGAGTGATGAATAGGGCGCTATGACGGTTTTGATTAGAACATAGAGTTGAAAACACTGTGAGGAGGACGACCTATGCGTTTCCCATCTGCACTTAAACGTGAGTTGCCGCAGTGGGTTGGGGATGGATTGCTCGAGCAGAGCCAGGCCGACGCGATTGCTGCACGCTATGGCCTGGGCGATATGCGCGAGGGCACGGCGGGTCTCCTATTGCCGGCTATCTACATCGTCGGGGCGTGTTTGGTCGGCGGCGGCGCAATCAGTTTTGTGGCCGCTCACTGGGACTCGATTGCTATAGGGGTGAGGATCGGTCTGCTCCTGGCCGTGATGCTGGGCTGCGAGATTTCTGGTTTCATCCTCTGGAAGGTAAGGGGCACGCGAGAGAAGTTAGGGCAGGCGCTGGTTGTCCTTGGGACTGTGGTCTTTGGCGCCAATATCTTCCTGATCGCCCAAATGTATCACCTGCACGGCCCGCCCCACAATGCCTTTGGTGTGTGGACGCTCGGGGCGCTAGTCGTGGCCTACGCGACTTTCAGTAGCCCGACGATGGCCTTGGCCTGCGTTACCAGTTTTGTGTGGTCGACCGGCTGGATCGAGACACATCCCCACGACTTCTTCTGGTATCCAATCGTTCTCTGTGCGGCCTGCGTCCCTTTCTTGCTGCGGCGCTGTGCTATCGTCTTTACCGGGGTGGCGTTTGCGGTAGGTGCTGCGCTGAGCGTCTGTGCTGGGACGGACAGCGGTGAGCAATGGGCGGTCTTTGTGACGCTGATCGCCCTAGGTGCGCTCTACCGTGGGTTGGGCCAGTGGCTGGGGCGGGACGAGCGTACTGCGCATTTGGCGGCGCCGGCTTTGCGTTTGGGCGGACTGGCCGTTCTTCTCCCTGCCTTCATGCTGTCGTTTTACGACGGTCCCGGAAAGGATGTAGTGGAGAATCTCTGGCTTTCTACAGGCTGGCTGTGGACGGCGCTGCTGGGCCTGGTCTATGTTGGGGCTGTTATCGTCTGGGTGGCCGTGCTGAGGCGCAGCTCGGACGAGTCAGAAAGCCCCAACCGTCCCCTGACCATGCTGGCGGCGTGTGTGCTGGTGACGGTCGGCATTGCCGCAGGTCATCACGTCGTGCTCGCGGTAATGGCAAACCTGGCGCTGGTCGGTATTGCCGGTGGCCTACTATGGGATGCGGTCGCTGTGGGGCAAAGGCGGGAATTCTGGTTGGGGCTGGGGCTGCTGTCCCTGGTCTTGGTCAGTCGCTTCCTGGAATGGGACACTCATCTGATGGTGAAATCGGCCGTGTTCGTGCTGTGCGGGATCGCCGTGATTGTTGGGGGTAGTAGGTTTGAGAAACACCTCAAAGGCAGGCAATTATGAACAAGACCTATGCGGGGTTCGGTCTGGCGTTGCTGGTGCAAGTTGTCCTGCTTGCGGCAATTCCATGGGGTCGAGTCGGCGATGCGAGCACTGGCCAGACAATCTGGCTAGAGGTCAGGGCTTCCGATCGGCAAGACGTGATGCAGGGGCCGTATCTCGATCTGGACTACGAGATTTCCGACCCTAAGCAGTTTGCCGAAGTCCCCGCACTTAACATGGGTGAGAAGGTCTACGCCGTCGTGCGCCAGACCGATTCTGGAGTTTGGCGCGGCCTGCGAGTTGAGGGCGATCTGTCCACCCCTCTTCCAGAAAATCACGTCGCCATTTTGGGCGCGGTCGTAGACCGAGGGCTGGAGATTCATGCCTTCCTACACGAGGAGGCGGATGGCAGCTGGACGGCCGACTCCGTGATGACAGGCAGGGAGGCCCTGAAGGACCGTCCCGTCCATCGACCGGAGGACAGAGCCGTCGCCACTGCCTGGGTCGGGCGGGGCGTTATCGTTTACCGCGACATCGAGTCCTACTTTGTGCCGGAGAGTCGGCGGCAGCAATTGGCGGAGGATTTGCGCACCCACCCGGAGGAAGTGTTTGCCCAGGTGCGGGTAGATGAGTTGGGCCGCGCCACGCTGCTGCAGGTGCGCATCCAGGAGCGGGTCTACGATTTCTGAGGCTGTGGCGTTGGGGATGGGCTCACAGTTCTTTAAAATACGTCACATCTTCATGGCAAATGTCGAACCCGGCTCGCTCGTAGGCCCGGCGCGCCGGCGCGTGCGCTTGGTCCAATCCTGTGTGCACTTTGGCAAATTGCATGCCCTTTTCTTTAAAATGCTGCAGTACCGCGCCGTACATTTGTTGGCCAATGCCCTTCAAATTGCACTCGGGGTCCACCGCATTGTTGCCGATCTCGCCGATCTTCTTTTCCACATCCAGGCGAAAGGTCACAAATCCGACGATGCGCTCCTCTTCTTCACAGATAAAAACCCACTCGGGATGGCGCTGACAGTGGGCGCGGATTTGTTCCCCTTTGCTTGTTTTCTCATTGGGTGCCAGGACCGCAAAGAGTTTGTCGCCGTATGCTTTGCGGAACATGCGGTAGATGCCGCGCCAGGCGCGGTCGCCGATTTCGGCGATAATTTTCAGGTCATCAGGTAGATAGGGGCGAATCACAGCAGGCCTTCCATTCCATTATTAGAGGGGTCTCAGCAATGAAAGTTAGATGGAACTTCCTGCAAAATATACCCTGAGGTCGCTCCTATGGCTAAATAAAAAAATAATTACTTGATTTTATGCTATAATGTGTTTTATCTTTTCTTGCCTTTTTAGGCATTCTTATCCAACCCAACCTCCAGGAGAGGGAAATAGAGGAAACAGATATGGCCGATCGTGAGAGTGGAACCGTTAAGTGGTTCAACGACCAAAAAGGCTTTGGCTTCATTGAACGCGCCAGTGGCGACGATGTTTTTGTCCACCACAGCGCCATTCAAGGAGAAGGTTTCAAGTCTTTGCAGGAAGGACAGCAGGTTGAGTTTGAAGTGGTCCAGGGACAAAAAGGCCCTGCAGCGGAGAATGTGACCGCAGTCTAGACTAAGCAAAAGAAAGAAGGAAAGGCGTCGTGCACTATTTAGGAGCACGGCGCCTTTCTGTTTTGGTGAGCCGGTGCGCAATTGATCTATCGAAATCTCTATCATGGAAGGAAAGCTCATGGATATCGCAACGATTCTGGGTCTGGCGGGGGGCATTCTGGTCGTGTTGAAGATGGCAGGAGGCGCCGCCGGGTTATACCAGGGCACGACCCTACTCTTGGTAGTAGTGGGCGGTATAACAGCATTATTGATTGCTTTTCCCCGGCGCGAAGCGCTCAATGTGTTAGCTGTGGTCAAAAACGTCTTTTTTACCAAAATACTCTCACCTTTACTGCTGATCGAGCGAGTAGTCAACTTCTCTCAGACAGCGCATCGCGAGGGCATCCTGGCGCTGGAATCGGCTCTTCGCAAAGACGACGATCCGTTCTTGAGCGGGGGCATCCGGCTGGCCGTCGATGGCACCGAGCCGGACCTGATCATGGACATTTTGGAGACCGAACTTCAGTTCATTGAGGAGCGCCACCAGCGCAATCAGGATCTATTAGAGCGGCTGGGACGTTATTGGGCGATATTCGGCGCAATTGGTGCGCTGCTGGTGCTGGTGCAGGAAAACACTGGAACGGGTACCGCACTGGTCGGCCAGGCGGCCCTGCCGTTGCTCTATGGAACTCTACTCTATGGGCTGGTGGGCGGGCCCTTCGCACGCAAGCTGCAGGCGTATTCCCAAAACGAAATCCTCGTTAAAAGGATGACGATTGAGGGCATTATGGGCATTCAGTCGGGGGACAATCCGCGCATTGTCGAGCACAAGCTTGCCGTTTTCGTAGCGCCCAAATACCGACCTAGCGGCGAAGCGCCAGCGCCTCCTTCATCAGCACCGCCGGCGCTAGCAGAGGACCATACGCGCGAAGAGATGGAGAAGTTCGTATCGGCAAAGCAGGACTTTATCCTGCGTTTGGTGCGCGCGGCCGTGCAGGCACACGCGGCCGCGGCAGAACAGAAGGCAGAGGTAGAGCAAGCCGCTGACAAAGTCGAGCGTGGGGAACTGTCCCTGGTGGCACTGCTGACGCTACTCAGCGGCGAGGTGCGCAACGAGATCTTGCACCAGATTAAATATCCACCGCCACCGCTGGTCGCGCCGGCGCCGTCTCAGGGTTTCAGCTTTGAGCACATTGTCAGACTGACAGACCGAGAAATTCAGCTGCTATTGCGGGAAGTAGATCAGAGAGATCTGGTGTGTGCCTTAAAGGGAGCCAGCGACGAGTTGAGGGAGAAGGTATTCGACAATATGTCGGAGCGGGTGCGGATCTTCATCAAGGAGGAGATGGATTTTGCACGTCCCCGGCCCGAGGATGTGCTCGATGTGCAGGTGCGCATCGCGGCGCAGATACTGCAATTGTGGGAACGAGGCCAAATAGCACTAGTCTGAGCAGCGTTTTTAACCATTACTTTATTATAGGAACTCAACGCCAACTTTAACCCACGAGGTGGAGATGTATTCAACTGGAATGACCTTTAAGCTAAAGCCGGGGTGTTACCCTGAGTACAAGAAAGCGCACGATGAACTATGGCCCGATATGGTCGAAGCGCTCAACGCCAATGAAGTGAATATGGTGATCCACCATTACCACGATCGCCTTTTTCTCTATGCCACGGCGCCGTCACAGGAGCATATGGAGCGCAGCCATCAGGGGCCGGTGGCCGATCGTTGGGGCGAGTACATGGCGACTTTGATGGAAACGGATGACGAGGGCAAGGCGATTGTAGAAGACTTGGAGGAGGCCTTCGCCATTGGCGCGTTCAAAATAGAAAATCCCCGTTAAAGTGGGCCAAACGCTTCTTACCGATCTGCACAACTGAGACACAGAAACCAGAGAGGTCATCGATGAAGATCAAGATCAAGGACGTCGAGCGGATCACCGTCCACGTCCCTTTTACCCCGCGCTGCAAGATTTGGTGTGCGCGGGAACAGTATCAGTGGGATATCAGCGAAGTTGTGCGCGTCACCACCGATGTGCCGGACCTAGTCGGTTATGGCGAGACCATGCCGCACTACACCTGGGGCCGCGTCAGCGACGAGGCTATAGAGCGGGTCAAAGGAGCCAACGCCGCCCAATTTCTGGGCGATGACTCGCTGGGTGCGGGTTTGCAGATGGCTATCTACGATCTAGTCGGTAAAGCGTATGAGGTGCCGGCCCACCGCCTCTTCAGCCTGCCGCAGGTGCGCCAGTGGTGTCCAATTTCGTGGTGGAATGTGGACATGTCCCCCCAGGATTTTGCCGCCGAGGCGCAGGAGGCCGTGGCCAGAGGATACACGTCGCACAAGATCAAGGGCCGACCCTGGTGGGACATTCGCGCCCAGGTGGAGGCTATTGATAGCGTCACCCCCGACTACTACCACCTCGATATCGACTGGAACCAGATGCTGGTCAACGCCAGCAATGCTATTCCCGTCCTGCAAGGTCTCGATCAATATCCCATCGTCGACCTCTATGAGTCACCTATCTTCCAGCACGACGTCGAGGGCAACCGCCAGCTGCGCAACAAGATCGCGCGGCCGATCGCGCACCACTTTGGCAACCCGCCCTTTTCCACGGTGGTACGCGACGAAGTGTGCGACGGCTTTGTGATTGGTGGTGGCATCGGCACCGTCCTGAATCAGGGCGTCCTGGCCGCCGGCTTCGATAAACCCTTCTTCCTGCAGATTGTTGGCACTGGCATTACCACGGCATTGTCGCTGCAGCTGGGCGCGGTTCTAAGCCATGCCCAGTGGCCGGCGGTCAATTGCATGAATATCTACGAGGAAGATCTGCTGGCCACGCCGTTGACGATCCGCGGCGGCTACGCCCAGACACCGGACGGCCCGGGGCTGGGTATTGAGGTCGACGAAGAGGCGCTGGTGCGTTTGCGCATGGAGCCGCCCTACGAGCATCCGCCGCTGCGCCTGCTGCTGGCCCTGGTCTGGCCCGACGGGCGCAAGCGCTACTACGCCCATATCCAGCAGTGCTGGACGGACGCGCAAAACGGCAATATGCCGATTCACGAAACGGGCGCGCGCCTGGAGTATGTCGAGAATGACGGCTCGTCCGCTTGGGATGAATTGCAGGTCCGCGCCCAAAAGGAGGGCCCGGTTTTTTCGGACATGTGAGCAAGGCGGGTATAAAGAAAGAGCCCCGAATCAGTAATGAAGTCTGATTCGGGGTTTTATTTAGGACAGGAGAGTACCACTGCGCAGATCTTATGGCTGCGCAATACCCGTATTACAGCAGTTGAATTCTCTTCAGGTACTCTGCAAAAATAAGAAAACTGTTTTCCACACAGTCGACTGGCACCGTCTCTGCCGTGTCTTCGGGACGGTGGTACACCGGAAGCGTCATTTCGTCATACCCCCGGCTATTGAGGTCGACCGTCCGGGCGCCGATGGTTACAAAAGGCCCATCGTCCATCATGCGTTCTTTGTCGAAATACTCCAGGGCGATGGGATAGGACACGTCGTGGGCGTTGTGCGGTTGTAAATCCTTGTGTATAGTGGTGAGGAGCTGTTTCAATTCCTCGTCACTCGAATGAATGTAGAGATTGGGGCCATAGGTGAGCGAATCAAAATTCACACAGAACTTGATATTATTTAGGGTGCCAGCTGCCGCTCTTTTGGCAGCGTAGTTCTTCACCCCCAGATAACCACACTCCTCTGCTCCCGTGGCCATAAAAGTGAGGGTGCGCCGCGGACGCATTCCCGACAGTGCGTGGGCCAGCATGAGCACGACCAGCGCAGAAGCGGTGTTGTCGTTGGCTCCCGGAGTCGTGTACTGGGTGTCGGCATGGGCCAGCACGATGATCTCTTCCTCGGTCTGGCCCGGCAGCGTGCCGACGATATTGCAGCAGCGCGTATTGGGGATGAATTCCACCGCGAAGTGGAGGTAGACCGGGGTGCCGTTCTGCGCCGCCGCTGCGAGCACGGGCCCATCCTGTTTGCCGGCGCAGACCACGGGTAGATCCGCCATCTCGCCTTCGGGGTCGACCGAACTGGGGATGGCCCGGCCATAGATACTGACGTTCATATGGGCCAGCGTCTTTTCCGATGTAGGGTCCACCACGATGAAGGAAGCCCCGGACCTTTTCAATACCCCGCGAATTCCCTCTGCAGGGGTACCCGCACTCAAAAAGTAGGGAACGATCTCCAGACTCTGTTCTCCGCAACGAAAAACCGGCTCGCCCACCAGGCGCCAGCTGCGCATCGAAAACCAATCCAGTTCGGTCGTAGGTAGCGCCAGCTCCATCTCTCTCTTGAGAATTTCCGCCCCCCGAATGTACGCTGCGCTGCCCGAGGGCCTGGGGCCGATGTCCGTACACAGCAATTTGAGCATTTTTGCCAGGTACTGTGCCCGTTTCTCGGGCGTTTCCACCAGATGACGGCTCCCTGTTTTCAGCGAGAATACCTCCTCCGGTCGAAGCATTAACGCCGCAGCTAGCGATTTTCCGAGAGCACCGATAAATGCGCGTCTTCTCATGGCAGATCTCCTGAGAGGAATGAGTTTCTTATTTAGGATAAAGTAGATTCTCTGTCAACCGCGCGCAGCTAGCCGAACCACTGCGGCCCAGCACTTCGAAGCGGTGCCTGCCACCACTTCCACAGGCGCCGCTTTCTTTATGGTTTGCATTGGTGTGTCGTATTTGGCACCTTTAGCGCAGAATAGGAACAGGAGACGGCGATATGACGAAGCTACAACTACCGAACTATCCACCGGATCATGGACTGCGGGTGCCGGCCGCGGCGATGTCCGAGCTGGTGACCAATATGTTTATCAAGGTCGGCATGTCGCAAGCGGATGCGGCCTTCACGGCGTCTCTGTTGGTACAGTGTGATCTGCGTTGCGTCTTCAGTCATGGTACCCGGCACGCCCCCGACTACCTGCGCAAGATCCGCCAGGGCAAGGTCAATCCAAGGCCTGAAATGCGCGTCGTTGAAGAGGCCGAAACCACCGCCGTTGTCGATGGCGACGGTGGCCTTGGATACATCCCGAGTTATCGCGCCGCCGAGTTGGCTATCGCCAAAGCGGTAGATTTTGGCATGGGGGCGGCGACGACGCGCAACCACTACCATTTTGGATCCGCCGGTATTTACTCGCGCATGGGCTTGGAACACGACTGTATCGGTATGGCCTTCTCGTCGGTGCGCTACCCCTTCAATCCTGAAGACTCGGTCCTACACGCCGCCGGCGCTTCACCGATCAGCGTCGCCGTGCCAGCGGGGGAGGAACCACCCCTGGTACTGGATATGGCGGCCAATATGCTGCCCCACGAACCCGAGCTGATGCAGCAATTTCCCAAGGTCTTCTTCAAGTCGCTGGGGATCGGCGCCGTGCTCCATGTACTCGGTGGCGTCCTGGCTGGTATCTGGAGACCCGAGCTGCAATCGCCCCCATCGCCGTGGGAAGCCAATCAAGGAGCCTTTGTCGCTTTCTTCTCCGTGTCCCGTTTCATGCCGGTGGACGAATTCAGACGCGAGATGGACAACTACGCTGGCAAAGCGAGCCGCATGCAACCTTTCCCCGGCACCGACCGGGCCGTGCTGCCCGGCGGTATGGAGTGGTATTGGGAGCAAGAAAATAAGCGGGATGGCATCCCGGTGAGTTTCGAACACCGGGATACGCTCGAATCCATGGCGGCCGAGTTGGAGGTGGAGACTCCTTTTACTCACTGCGAAGCATCGAGGTTTTAATTGAAAATCACCGATATAGAGATCATTCCGATTCGCGCTGGCCTGGCCGCTCGTTATGCCGGTCGCGAAATGTGGTTTCCTGGAATCGACCGTCGCACCATCTACAAAGTCCACACCGACAACGGTCTGGTGGGTTATGGTGATCATCGCCTGTCCGGCCCTTCTCATGCGGGCGTGGCACCACTGATCGGTCAGGACCCCTTCGATTTTATCAACAATAACTTTGATCCGGGACTCGGCGGTGCCCTCTACGATGTCATGGGTAAATACCTAGACGTACCGGCCTACAAGCTGATGGGACAGAAGGTGCGCGACGCTGTTTCGGTGGGCGCTTGGACGTCACAGGCATCGCCGGATGCGTTTGCCGATGAAGTCGCGCGCGCCGCTGAGCAGGGCTACCGGGTATTCAAAATGCATACGGCGCCCTTCTTCGATGTGATGGAACAGACCCGGGCAGCTGAGCAAGTTGTTCCAGAGGGATTTAAACTCCACTACGACTTTAACGGCAACCGGACGCTGGCCACGGCGCTACCATTGATCAAACAACTCGAAGAGCATGCGCTCGTCGGCTTTATCGAAGATCCTTTTCCGAAGAATGATTGGGATGCCTGGTGTAGTTTGCGCCAGCAGAGTCGTATTCCGCTGATCTTCCACGTGTCGGCGGTGCATGCCGGATTGCCTGAGGTGGTGGCGGGCGTAGCAGACATCTACCTGTTCAGCGGCGTCTCTGTCGGCGCTACCCTCATGTCGGGTTTTGCCTGCGCCCGTGCCAACGTGCAGATGTTGCTGCAGCTCACGGGGGGCACACTGGCCAAGGCGCTGGCGTTGCACATGGCGGCGGTCTTGCCCACGGCCACCGGCCACTCCATCCACCTGGATGACCAGTATGAAGATGACGTCACGACCGCTCGTATCCCTGTTGTTGCAGGGGCCTCCCCCGTGCCCGATGGTCCTGGGCTGGGCGTCGAGGTGGACGAAGACGCCCTGGCACAACTGGCGGCTAACTATACGAATGACTCCCAGTCGCCGCCGCGGTGTGTCGGTGTGCTCCATCTTCCTGGTGGCCGCCGCTGGTACACGACACTGGCGCCCGACATCAGTCGGCTGACAGGTTGTGAGGAGGGCACGATTCGGGGCATACGATTGGACTTATGGCGTGCGGATGGTTCAGATAAGTTCGAACGGGTGTACGAGCAGGTCGTAAGAGAGGGGGCCGTCGAGGTCGATTCTGCGACATGAGTGTGGCGTGGTGACCTGCTAGCGGCCGCGCCAGCCAATTTCAGGGACTGTCGTCACCACGCCGATAATCATACCCTTCTCCGTGCGCTAAGGCAGCGCGAATTTGTGATCAGGATGTTTGATGGTCAGCACCGGACAGGGCGCCATCTGCACCACCTTCTCGGCGACGCTACCAATGAGGGCATGGGACAAACCCGTGCGTCCATGGGTGGCCAACGCGATCAGGTCCATACGTCGACTACCCGCGTTTTGACACCTGGATCGACGAGGGCAAACACTTCGTGGCCC
>Ga0114999_10006143_pt1 | contig 13937 bp, 23 predicted proteins | sample ArcticOcean_MG_C_3_FD_89820 | JGI IMG/M metagenome (GOLD analysis project Ga0114999, IMG submission 89820) | Marine microbial communities from western Arctic Ocean - ArcticOcean_MG_CB8_126 | ecosystem: Environmental > Aquatic > Marine > Oceanic | place: Arctic Ocean: Canada Basin | collected...
GCGCAGAGCGTGGAAGCGGCTGGAATGGGTGGGCTAGTTGAGCTTGCGGGTGAAGACGAGACATACACCCTAAAAACCTCAATCATCCACACGAAGGCCGTAATCGCACTCGGTGAGGCGCTGGTCCGTATTGAGGCACTAGAAGAGGCGTTGGCCGCTTTATGAACCAGAGGAAAAGTGGCACTAAAGTACTTGCACTATTGGAGACGAACTAATATGGAACCTGATGCTATGATATCCCTCGCCAGCCTGCTCGCGATACCTGCCGCTGCGGGTGCGGCGTGGGCTGGGGTCAAGAGCGGCTTGAACGGAGCGCGCCACTCCATAATCCAGATTGAGAAAATAGTTAACAGGCTCGACAGCAAGGTGGATTCACATGGGGAACGCTTGGCGGCGGTTGAAGCAGAAACGGAAAATCTCAAGGAAAGGATTTCAAGTGAAAGAAAGCGACAGAATTGAGGCCGCTCCCACCAGAGACATTCGTCTCTCCGCGGAGCAAGCCAATTTAGCCAAGGTGCTGCTTCAGGCCGCGAACGAATCTCGTGGCGTACACATTCAGGCTCAGTCTAAGTGGGAGGCTTTTCTCGTAGGCGTGGGCATGTGTTCCGGCGATGAACTTGTCGGCGGCAGTCTGGACGGTGACGATCCCGGTGGTAGCCTTTTAACAATCAAAGCGAGCAATGGCATCGCTGTGGAGTAACGCATGACAACGTACGAATGGGATTTTCGGGCGCTCGACTGTGTGATCGGGCCAGACTCAGAAGGGAACGATAACATCGTGTACAGCGTCCACTGGACGCTGACGGCGAGCGATGGCGAGCACCATGTATACACTAACGGCAACCTTCACGTCGCCTACGAGGAGGGCTCGCCCTTCATAGTGTACGAGGAACTCACCCAGGAGGATGTCATTGGCTGGTGCGAGGAGGGTCTTGATATGGACGCCATCAGAGCACAACTGGATGTCCAAATGGAAGAGCAACGCACTCCTGTGAATGTCGTCTTACTCCCACCGTGGAAGTAACCTGAAAATCGCCACGCTGAAAATCATATAACGGAGAACGAAAGATGACCAAAATATTAGCGATCTTCAAGGACGACAATGTATGGAGTGAGAAGGCTATCGTAGGCTTCATATCATTCGCTGTCATGGTAATCACGGCCTTTGTGGATATCATCACCGGAGTGTTTGGCATTAGCCTTGAAGTGCAGCCATTTATCTACAATAGCTTTGTCTTCGTGACTTTGGGATCCTTTGGTATCTCTGGAATCGAAGGCATTATGAAGAATAAGCCGGTAAAATAGAGGTATCCACGATGAACTTTGAAGTAGAGCGTTTCGGCATGGGATTAGACTCAACTTTGTCGCGCGTTTGGAATATCACTAACGGTAAGCGGATTCCTTTATGTTGGGGTCTTGAGGATGAAAGAAGGGCCACCAAAGTATTCGGTGAAACTTGCATTCCTACAGGTACATACGAAATGGGATTGCGGCAATACGGCCGCTTCCACGATAAGTATTCCAGTCGTTACGCGGATATGCACAAAGGCGTAATCGAACTCCTAAATGTTCCTGGCTTTAGTGATATTCTCTGGCATATTGGCAACGACGATGAAGATACTGCGGGTTGCCTATTACTTGGAAGCATCCCTATTATTGTAACGGAAGGAGTAGGTGAGTTTACTGTAGCTAGGTCGGCTATCGCCTATACTCGAGTATACCCACAGATTGCGGGTCCACTTAGCGAAGGCGAAAGATGTGTGGTTACCTACCAAGAGAGGCAACCATTTGACTAAATCACATATTATGCCAGCAGTAATAATTGTGATCTTTATTGTATTGGGAATGACTGGTAGAACCTTATTTACGGCTCTTGGCGCTAACGAAATATTAGAAGCTCAAATCGACGTAGCTTTAGATTCTATTGAAATTATTGATCAAGCTCGTGATTCAATGATGACGGATCACGATACTTTTATTACCCGGGCGGAAGAAGAGCAGCTGGCGGCAGCTACTGCAATAGCGGAAGCTGAAGTCGCTGTTAATATTCAAGAGAATATAGCAGAAACTTCTTTTCGGCGCGCAGAGGAGTTGGCTACTGATAATCCTGTGCTAGAACAAGCTATTCAAGAAATGCGTGCCGACGCCATTGTAGTTAGCCTGCGTCACGAAGAACAAGCCGCAGAAAGTGCAGCCGCGTTATTTGAAGCACAACAGCGTATTCGAACTCTTACTATAATTATAGAAGATGAACGTAACCTTAGTTCATTAGAGATTACTAGATTAAATAGTGTATTAGCTTTGGCGATTGAACGAGGTAATGTACTAGAGAATGCTATTGCTCCGTCATTCTTTCCTGCATTGTTCAAAAATACAAAGTTTATGGCAATAGGCGCTGCTGTAGGAGCAGGCTTAGTTCTGGTTACGACACGATAGGAGAAAGGTACATGGCCCAGCCGCGTGTGACAATATCGGATAGTCTTGGTCGCGTGAATAAAGTCTCTATACCTACTCCTCGCTTGCGTATAGTAGATATAAGAATTGTTCGCCTTTCCAAAACGGATGCGTAAAAATGTCCCACAATGAAGCTAGATTCGAGTGGCACTTAGAAGGTAAACAAGATTTCACTGTACGCTTGAGTGCGGAGATCCCTTCCGGTGTCGTTATTGATAGTATCCTTGCTATCAAACTTCAGAAGCGAACAGGTACGAATCCAGAAGTATGGGTAGATACAAGTACCACTGATGAATCAAGATCTATTGTTAATGATGATTTTGATGCCGACAATCCTGTGACTGATGCAGCTGTTTACTGGGCCGCTGATGCAGACGTAGACGGTGACCCTATTCCGGGCGGAGGTCCGTATCGCTGGATTGTTATAGCTTCCTTAGACAACGGGCTCGACGTTGTTAAGAAGACCCTTGTGGACTTGGTGCCGTAGGGGGTTAACGGTACCCCTTTAATCACCCGTTATCAAGGTTTATCAACGGTTTAAGGGGTTTTATCAAGGGGGTTGGGGGGTAACCTACCCCCCGGCCGGAAACGGCCTTAAATCGCCCTACCCCACCCCGGTCATCCGTGCCCTGCCAAGGAGCAACACCGTCCAAAAGATCTGGTACCATGAGCTGCAGGGGGTTAATCGGCTCGCGCCGTCGGCCTTCTCCCGGGATGGAATAGGGTTTGCTTTCCCTATATAAAAATACCTAAAAATTCTAGGTTCCGTCAAGGGGTTTCCGTCTTCTTAACAGTCCCCCACGAAGATCCTATTTCTACATCTACTTCTATTGGAACATTAAAAGGTAGCGCGGTCCGCATAATATGGTATATCTCTTTAAAGATATCTTCTTTACCTCCAGGATCACTAAAATCCAGCTCGTCGTGAACTGTTAGCTTCGGGACACCTACGTCATCGAATAAACCAGATTCCCAACACATCAGCATAGCGTACTTGATAAGGTCTGCCGCCGAACCTTGCAACCGACGGTTTAGAGCCTTATGGATGTACGCACGTCGAGGACTAGCGTACATTAAGATAGCTTGCTCAAATGGTACAGGAGTTACAGCTGTCTTGCCAAAGTGCTTCGGTACCCACAGGTCAAACCTCGATCGCCGACCAAGGATTGTGGTTATATAGCCGGCCTGCTCGGCTTCAGCCATAGTGGCTTCCATTGTAGATTTTATAAATGGTGCCGCAGTATGAATGGTGCTAAATAGCTCTTTAGCTTTTTGCATCGTTACATTGATATACTTAGCTAGGCCAGGCTCTCCCATACCGTAGACTGTTCCAAAGTTTACATTCTTGACTGTAGTACGATCTAGCTTAATACCAGTGACGCTGTTAACGAACTCTTTAACGATGCCATGAAAATCTATTGTAGGATCATTACGGTACCTTTCGCGAACTTGTTCTGAGCCTGGACCTTGAGCGTAATGGGCAAGGGCTCTATACTCAATCTGGCTGTAATCAACCTTTTGCCAAGAAGTGTGATTATAATCAGGTACGAAAGCTGTTCTGATAAGGTTTCCAAGTTCTGAGCGAATAGGTATGTTTTGAAGATTTGGATTACTTGAGGATAGCCTTCCTGACCGAGTACCCCCTTTGTCGCTTCTTAGTTGATGAAACTGTCCGTGTACTCTTCCTTCTCTATGTGACTCTAATAAGTAACTCTCGATGAAGGTACCTTTTAGTTTCTCTCTAGCCTTCTTCGTAAGAACTAGTTCAGCCAATGGATGATCAACAGTTTCTAAGAACTTCTTTGTGAATGTTGGGTTACCTTTATCGGTGAAGCCATAAGGTATACCTTGTTCATCGAATGCACGAGCCAAACTTTCCGCTGCATTAGTATTAACATCAAAGCCGACCATATTTTTGATCTGAGTATCTACTATAGCTAACTCTTGTATCATACGATCACGTAGCTGTTCGGCTACTTGTAGATCGACTCTAACCCCAGTGAATCTCATTTCGATCATTAAATATATGAGCCGACACTCTATGCTGTATACTTCGTATAAGTCATCGGCAATAAGGAGCGGCCATTGCTTTTCCAGTATGCGGAAAGGTAGATCCACATCGCCAACTGCGTAAGGTCCGACGAGGTTAGGCGGTGAGCGGTATATGTTTGCGCGCTGTACTTGAGTTTCTGGGCCGCCATAATAAGCGGAACACCATTCGTAGAGAATGGAGCCTGTTTTACCTTCTCCTAAATACCGCTCTCCTAAATCGTCAAGATTGACGGTAGCTTGCTCCCTAAGGAGAGCTTCCGCAAACTGTACGTCGTGTAAGGCTCCTTGTACGTAAACTCCTTCTTGGCGTAACCATCCTACATCATAAGTTATGTTCGCGCCTATTTTAACTTGGTGTGGATCGGTTAAATTATCTCTTGCCCAAGTTAGTACATGCTCTGGATCCAAGTTCTCTTCCGGTCGGATCTCGTGCCGCATCGGAAAGTACCAACGGTGCCCATCTTCAGTACCTACAGCAATCCCTACAAGATGACCAACACCTCTTGCCCAACCCGGACCTTGCTTCTTTAGCTCAGGGTCGTATGTCTCAACATCTATGCAGAGGGCTTTGGCTGCGGATAAGTTAGGGAACTCGGCAGGAGCCTTCCATCCCGTCTCTGGAATATCTGGCATGATGCGGGCTGTACGATCGCCTTTCTTTCTTGGTAAATCTTGCCAAAAGAGACCAAGAGAATCAGGACGCATTAATCGTCCCGCATACCTAAGAACACACCTCGAAGTTGATCCCCTATAAAAGGGCAAGGATTAGGATGCTTTGTAAAATCAATTTGTTGAACGCGATCTTTTAAAAGCATAAGCATTTTATGATGATAAGATCCAAACGCAGGTAAACCTTGAATTTCCACAGAGGCGCCAATCCCGCCTTCTAAGGCTGTGGTTATATAACTATCACGAAAATATATTCTACCATCGTCTTCTACGGCGTAGGCAATTGTTTCAACAGCCTCAAAGAAATTGGACGGTAACGGTGACATAGTTGATGTATCAAATGTTTGTTCAAGTAAGGAATGTATATCAGGCCATTCTGTATTCAAGAGTTGGGAGCGTAACCATCTATCACCTTTGAAATGAAATGTAACAGATGTTTTACTTAACTGGATTCCTATTGGTTCTTCTGCGATTCTTGTGAGTTCTTTAATTGCCGATCCAGGGAGGTTAATGTTTGGGAGAGATCCCCCAATCCAAGCTTCGGCCAGAATGACGTTATTGGTAGCAAAAGCAGAAAAGTTATGCAAAAGAATACCACTAGACCAAGGACGGGAAGCATCAGTACCGATAAAAGGCTCAAGAGTACGAAGCGCTGAAACCAACGTAGAACTGAGGTCAACATAATCGCCTTCTGGTTGAATTGACTCTAAAACTAAACTTTCTTCTGTACACTCAATAGTTGCTTTGAATTTACCAGATTTTAAAGAGATCTTACCAGTAGCTGTCAGGTTCAGCGCAGTTGTAGGATCCGTACAACGTTCGATTGCTTTAACGAACGGTATGGCTTTTGGCGTAGCCTGGATATCAAGGGGTATAGGACTGGATAGGGCAATAGTTCCGTCGTACCCCATGACCTGCCCGTCTTTAATTAGAAAGTGGGACAGGGCAGGCTGGTAATCCTTCCTCGATACTGCGCCACGGACAAACTTCAGTGCCTTAATCAAAATAGTTCTGGCTGTGGCTCAATAAACGGTTTATCTTCAGATTGAAAATCACCGTAAGTAACCATATTGAAGCATTTACGACTCAAGTGCATTTTTCTCAAGCGTTCAAGATCGAAACCTAGTTCTTCAATATACCCTACTACGACAGCACGATGCTCTTCTGGTAGGTTATCAACATGTTTCATCTTTTCTTTTAACTGAGGCGCAAACTCAGACACCGCTATCGTTCCGTAATCGGGTAAGAAGATATTTCCCATACCACCCAGCTGCACCCAAGAGGATGAGTCCACAGAGTACCAAGGGTACCTTGACATAAGAGGTACGGACGTGAGACCGAAGCCGTGGACTTTCAACTTTGAGGTACCATCTGGATTCGTTAAGTAGTTGCCCCATAATCTATCTAACCACACCTTTAGTTGAGGCGTCGAGATAGGTACCATTCCTCCAATGGTAATATGCTCGTACGCATTTGCGTAATAGGAGAGAACTTCTTCGGGTTCGCCATAGTGGTAACAAGGCAAGACAGCTAGGCCTCTAGACTCCATATGCTTTTGATTACGGTAGGTTTCTTCTGCGTTACCAATAGAATCTAGTACAGAGATCACTTCAATAAAATCGGAATTACGTTCGCAGTAATCACAATACTCATCTATGTCGATAGTTACGTCTTGTGTGTAAGCAGAGAAAGCACCTGAGTCAAGAAAGATTTGGCGCCCTGTCTTCCGAATACGATCGACAAGTCGTTGCTTGTGAACATAATGGTACGAGTCAAGAATGTAGTCGCACTCTTCAACTGCCCGCTTCTCTCGATTGTCGAGTCGGTTATAGACAGGGCTTCCTTGTCTAAAATCATTGTAGAGTACGGAGGCAAGGTAAACTTTCATAGGACCTTATAATAACCACCTCATCGGGTGCTTGTCAAGAATTCCAAACGGGCCGATGGATCTGTCCTGAATACTCCCTGTAACTCATTAGTCACAGTCTCGCTACCTTGCTTAGCTATACCACGGCTCTCCATGCACAAATGTCTTGCGGTTATAGATACAGCCACACCTTTTGGCTGCAAGTAGCCTGTAAGAGCATTCGCTATCTGTTCAGTTAACCGTTCCTGAACTTGTAAGCGGTGAGCAAACATATCAACAAGACGGGAGAATTTAGAAAGCCCTAAGATTCTTCCACTAGGCACATAACCTATATCTACTGAACCGAAGAAAGGAGCCATATGATGTTCGCAATGGCTATAAAAGGGTATGCCACGCACCAAGATCATTTCATCGTACGTTTCACCACCATCTTCAAAGGATTTGAGTATATCCTCTGCCTTCAGCCCATACCCTTCAGTCCATTCAAGCCAAGCCCTAGCCGCTCGAGTAGGTGTATCTTGGAGCCCTTCCCTATTAGTATCTTCACCTATTTCTTCAAGAATACCTTGGATGTACGTAGCAAGCTGAATCATGCAATATTTCCTCTCATCCCTTGAGTAGTATAGGTAGCCGAGCACTTGCGAGTTTCGTCGACGGTAACACGTATGAGTCGTACATCGGTTTTTTTCAATACTTTGGGGCCAATTACTTCAACTAGGTACTCGGCCATGTTCTCGGCAGTAGGATTGAAGGGTACTTCTACAACGCTGTCTTTAATAAGAGCTTCTACAGCGCTAGACCAAGTGAACCCCTCACGGAGAATACCACAAATAGGATCTAGGTTCCATAGTAGCATCTTATGGTCCCAGTTCTCTTCAAGCCATTCGCAAAGCAATTCTTTAATAACCCCAAAGTCGATCACACGACCAATATCGTCGAGTTCTGCGCTAATGCAAGTAAAATGAACACGGTAGTTATGTCCGTGAAGCTCCTTACACTTGTTCTCGTGACCAACGACTCTATGCCCCGCACTAAAATCGTGGTACCTTATAACTTCATGTGACATACGCCTTCTCCCATTCTTTGACCCACGCCACTAAATCAGTTATCGCTTCGCGATGGGGATCAATAGCCTGAGTATCATAGTTCGGTGTATCTGGATAATGAGGAAGTAACCCTTCTTCATGTGCGCGCAGTATTAATGGATCAGGTACCCTTGCGAGCTCAAACCCTTTAGCCCTAAGCAAAGTAGCATGATCTTTAGTCTTAGGCGGGTACTCACCATCATAGGATGTATGCGTGAGTCCAAGAGCCTGATAACAACCTAACATACCAAGTGCAAGAAGAACAGTCGCCTGCTTATCCAAATCCATCAACGGGGTTAGTACTCGTAATGAATCATCTGTAAAAGTGCCTATTGAGGAAGCCTTTATAAACGCTTCAATAAAATCTGGCCTGCAATCTGGGTACCCACCAAAATCTTCGCTACTTACTCCTGTCACCAGTGTATTACAACCGAGCACATAAGCCCTGTTAGCCGCAATAGTAAGGAACAACTGATTCCGCATAGGTACAAACGTCTTCTCAAGACCACCCGGCAAAGATTGGTGATCGGCATATTCCTCAAGTTCTTCGTCTGAGTTAACTAAAGGCGATGTACCTTTTAAGATATCAGCGCCAAGAGATATAACCTCATGTTCAACGCCCATAAGAGTAGCCACCATCCGCGCTGAAAGAACCTCACGAGAGTGCCTTTGACCATAATCAAAAGTTATTGCACGAACCTCCGTACCGAATCGTTGCAATGCCCAAAAAAGGCATGTGGTTGAATCTTGACCGCCCGAGAGTACCACTAAGCATGAGGTCATGGTAGGCCTATGAGTTTGTGCATCTGCACACCCATGATGTATTTACCATGAGTCATAACAGAGAGCGTAACGGCTTCAAGGTTCTTAAAATTGGCTTCATCGTTACCAGCATCTAAAGGATTCAGATAAATAGGGCCAGACCAATTATCTGGAGGCCTAGCGACATGCTTATATTTACCAAGAGGATGTCCCAAGGCAGAAAGCGGTAAGCCATCTTCAGCTATACCATCATACGACAGCACGTACTTATAAGCATCAACACGCTCTGCTGTTTTAGGATGAATCTTTCCTGTCTTCGGACTACATACAACGGTTAACGCCTCATGGTCCCATGGAAGATCAAGATACAGTACACCATTAGTTTCGATCTGAACATAAAAATTCATCTCCAATAGATAATCTACAAAAAGACGAATATTCTGTCGAAATGGTTCTCCTCCTGTGATTACCACAAGAGGCTTATCTACGGGCTGTAGCGCGTAAGTAGATCGCACAGCTTCCGCTAGGGTCATAGGATTGTATATTTCGTATTGCTTGGTGTACTCAGTATCGCACAACGGACATTGGAGATTACATCCATAGAGTCGTACAAAAATAGCCGGCCATCCGGCGAATGGTCCTTCGCCTTGGATGGTTTCGAAAATCGAATGTACCCTTAAAAACCCCTCATCATTGTAATCTGTAGATAAAGGGACTTGCGAGTTCAGCATTAGGTTCTCCGGTGAAGACAGAAAGGGGGCACGCCTCGATTAGGAGACGCACCCCCCTAGCCGATAGAGCAACATACTACTGGCCTAAGTTACTCTTCAACTTCGGCGGTGTCCTCAGCGGCGGCGGCAACAGCCGCTCTGCCAAGACCGTGGAACTTCCGCCACCGACCGTACTGCGTTGCGATGGTTGCGGGGTTCAGCCCTTCGGCCTCACCAGCTGCCATAACGTCCTTACGCGCTGCGGGACCTCCTGAGCCTTCGGAGAGCTCGTCTGAAATCTCCCAGACGCGGCCCGTCTTTGTTTCTGCCTTCGGACGGGTAACTCCGTTCTGTGACGGCTGCTTCGGCGGGGCCTCCACCGTAGCCTCCTCTACTGCGGCCTCTTTGGCCATGATAATACTCCTTCGTGAGAGTTTGTCCTCCTACTATTAAGGACGGGAGGACGTGCGCCCTTTTTCCAAGGCTGAAAATCAATACTGAAAATCTATTAATAGTCTGTATCTAAACCATGCTCACGTTTCGTAGCACATGAGTCACAATATCCATACTGAGGTTGCAGCATCACCCTCCGACCACACCCAGCACACTTTTTGCTCACGTTTGTTTTCTGCGTCCTACGGTAGTGTTCACGATCGTCGTCGTCTTCGATATCCCAGTGTCCGAAGTTGTCGTCATAGTGTGGAGCGCTCATGGCTTCTTCATCCTTCGATATCCCAGTGATCGATCAATTGCCCCACCTACCTTACATTCTTCGACCAGTATATCGGTGACTACAACGAAGCAGATAGCGATAGCTTTTACTACCAGATCAGGATCGCGATTGTGTTCGGACCTATCAATACAGCCTAAGGCTTCAGTGAGTAGAACATTGCGCTTAACCATGCTTCTTTCTCCAGTGGTAATACTGAGTCTTGGCTGTGTTCTTGTTAACGCCGAGGGCGACACAGGCCTCTACAATCTCATCCCGAGCAGCGTCTGGCATATCCTTGCACATGCCCCACACGATGTCAACAGGCTTTCTCACCGTGCTCTTATTGCGGACTCGCCCACCCGCTCCACCTTCACCGAACCCTTGTAGGTTATACATTTCTTCATCACAAGGGATAACTTCTGTTCCGTTGGCAACGGCGGTACGCTCCCATCCGGTGCCGTCGTGCTTGGGGATGTGGACATCGACACTACCTTGTCCAATGCGTATAATCTTACCCGCTCTGGCGCCAGGTTTGCGCCAAGGCATAATAAAGGTTTGATTATCCTGCATCTCACCGAGAGTAGTAAGATTCATGTGGACTCCTTTGTTAGTCAAATTCTACCCCTTATAATACCGATTGCTTCGACCACTTGTCAAGTGCTATCTAGAACGGTAAATCTTCCTCCCAAGTAAGACATCCATGCGCAATGACATGGGCAGGAGGGCGTATACTCGCGACGGTACAAATCTCTTGATCTTTAAGGAAGTTCACACAGTTGATGCAATTAATAGTAATACCTTCTTTGCTTAACTTTTTTGTAAGCAAATGCTTATACTCTGGACTCCATTTTTCAATCGAACTCATAACCTGCGATCTCCGGATAACGCTTGTTTTCGATCACGGATATAGTTTTAGGTATCTTCAAATAATTTACAGCCTTCAAACCAGCATCTACATCAGGAGGTACCCCCCAAGGTGATCTTAACTCCCACCATTGGCGAGCAACACGCGAAGCGTATCCGCCATGGTCTAAACAAATGAACTCACTAAACTTACGCAACCCTGTATAGTATTCTACTCTCATAGAATTCGGTTTGCCTTTTTTCTTATGAATATTATATATCACTCGTGATACATTGTACTGGTGGATCTCTGGGGCGCTTCCAGCAATAAGCTCACTCGAACTAGCCGAGGCGTGAATCTTAACAGCCTTTGGAAATTCTGCGCCACATTCAGGATTCTGACAAAACCGGCAGGAGGCGTGGGAATAGCAGTTACAGACCTCGCATAGCCGAACGGGGGCAATGCCTTTCGGCCCCTTTCCTTTTTTCCTGGGCATGACAGGGTCGTTAATTGGACCTAGGCGTTTCGTGTTGCCAGCAAAGTCGAGTACAAGACAGTTATCTTTGCCGTCCGCAGGTCGAGTACCACGCCCTAGCATCTGTACCCACAGTCCCGGTGACGCCGTTGGTCTTAACATCACAATACAATCGATATCAGGATAATCAAAACCATGTGTGAGGATATTATTATTCACCATAACTTGAATACGCCCAGCTTTAAAATCACGTAGGCGCTGGTCTCTTTCCGCAGTGTCTAGCTTAGAGTGAACTACAGTCGCCTTCATTCCGAAAGTATCTGTAAGGTGGGCTGTTATGTGCTCAGCATGTTCTATACCGCTAGCGAAAACGAGCCAATGTTTGCGTTCGGAAGCGATTGTAACAGCTTCTGAAAGAGCCGCTATAGTAGTTGTATCCTGATCAACATGTTCTTGTAAATCTTTTTGAATATAATCACCACCCGATAAGCGAACTCCAGTCACATCTAACTGCTCTTTTGTATGCTTCGGTATTAATGGACAGATCCAACCTTCAGCGATCAGCCAATTGAAAGCATCCCGTTCGGTTAAGTCAAAACAGATATCATCAAATAACCCTTCGTCATCAGTTAGCATACCTTGCCCAAGTCTAAAGGCTGTAGCCGTAAAGCCGATAACCTTGAGGTGTGGATTGACCTCCCTAAGTGCGGCTATAAACTTGCGGTACATTGTAGTACCTTTGGTACTCACCAGATGAGCTTCGTCAACTAGGATGAGGTCTATATGGCCGAACATTTCTGGCTTGCGATAAACGGATTGGATACCAGCATAGGTGACAGGTTCTCTATGTTCCCGACGACCAATTCCAGCACTATAGACTCCTGCTGGCGCCGTGGGCCATATGTTTAATAGAGCCTTAAGATTTTGTTCAATTAACTCTTTCACATGGGTGAGCATCATTACTCGTGTTCCTGGATAAGACTCTATCGCACGTTTAATGAACTCAGCTATGATGAAAGACTTGCCCGTACCAGTGGGTAAGGCGGCTATAGGGTTGCCGCTTTTTTGTCCAAAATAATCATTGATATGGTTAAGGCAGGCTTCTTGATAGTCGCGAGCAACCATAGCTCCATTTAAAATCGGCGCTTCAGAAATATGCCACCATCCGCATTTGTTATCAAAATATGGCCGCGTATGCGGCGAAGCTGTGATAGCCTTATGTTGATCGGTATAGGCTACCTTACCGCAATGTGTGCATCGATAACGACCGTCTTTAAATTCGAGGAGTACTGCCATTATCTAATGAAATAATTCTAATTGAATTGAATCAAGCGCCGGTTCTACTTCTTCTATTGACCGGATAAAGAGTATAAGAGTAATTATTAGTACTACCCCCATGATTACAAATGCGGCTAATGCCACGAAAAAGATATCAGGCGTCATTTAATCCTCCAGGATCTCAGAGTGTTCTAAACATCCACGAAGTTGATCTTGGTGTTCAAGGTTACAATGAAACTTTTTACAAGACCATTTACCATCCGCCACTGGTTCAGAATAGATACACGTACGACAGTTCATTTCTTTTTTAGCGTGATGATGGCAGACATCTTTATAATCACACCACTGACAAATGTACCATCCAGGACTCGCATTTGGTATGCGCGGCGGTATAACTTCTGTATAAATAATCTTACCAGCTCTTTCTATATACTTTAGAGCTTCGTGCCTATCATATTCTATTATCTGAATATCCATTTCATCGTCGTTCTTGTTGACAGCAAAATATAAAGCCGCAGGTAGCTCTGTGTAGTGCATGTATATTTGGGCTTGAATATAATGCTCATATTTTGATTTCTTTACACCATCTTTTTTAACTTTTTTGAAGCTCTTGTCGTTATGCGTCTTGTATTCACCGAGAATTTCCATCATTGGAAACTCAGGTGTATCGACAAGGATACTATCTAGTGAGCCACCAAAATGTCCGTCCCAATCTACTATACGAAACTGATCACCTGTATCCGGATCTACATCTTTTACATGAATACCGGACTTACGCATAAAATCAATAAGGCGTATCTCTTCTTCGTGGCCTCGTTGGAATAGGCGAAGTATACGACCTTTGAAAGAAGAACGACGTGCCCATCGAAACGTATACCACAGTTGACGGGCGCAAGGACGGCCAATAATAGACGCACCAAGATGCCGGCGAAAGCCTTTACCCTGCTTACTTTCTAGAAACTCGTTAATGCGGCTTAGTGTGGTCATAAGGAGAGGCCGGGCATCGAACCCGGACCGGGATGAAGGTTA
>Ga0114999_10006149_pt1 | contig 13929 bp, 12 predicted proteins | sample ArcticOcean_MG_C_3_FD_89820 | JGI IMG/M metagenome (GOLD analysis project Ga0114999, IMG submission 89820) | Marine microbial communities from western Arctic Ocean - ArcticOcean_MG_CB8_126 | ecosystem: Environmental > Aquatic > Marine > Oceanic | place: Arctic Ocean: Canada Basin | collected...
AAATGGTAAGGAGTTTAAAATATAATAACCTAAGATTTGCAACTGGTTGGTTAAGATTAGAATCCCAGTAATTAAAAGTATTACACCACCAATTTTAGATACTAAATTAATATTTTTTCTAAAATTCTTAGAGAACATCAGAAATTTTTGCATTAAGTAACCTGATAAAATGAAAGGTATCGCTAAACCTAATGAATAAAAACTAAGCAAGATTACAGCTTTAAATATTGTTTCTTCAGTAGAGGCCAATGCAAGAAATGAACCTAAAAATGGTCCAAAACAAGGCGTCCATCCAAAGCCAAAAGCCATACCTACTATAAAGGAAAACCAAATATTATTATTTTTTTTAGTGTAAATTTTTTTTTCAAAATTTAAAAAACTAATATTAAATATTCCAATTAGCTGTAGTGAAAATATTATTATAATTAAGCCTGCGACTATTCTTAATGTTTGTGAATTTTGTAATAGTATTTGACCTAAGAAAGAAACTGCAGCTCCAAACATAATAAAAACAAAAGAAAATCCTAAAGAAAATAATATTAAAGGAATTAAATTTATTTTTTTTCTTTCAAGCAATTCATTTAAAGATGCTCCTGAAATAAAAGAAATATACCCAGGTATTAAAGGTAAAACACATGGTGACAAAAAACTTATCAAACCTGCACTAAACGCTACAATTAATTCTATCATTATTTGTAATTAAATTTTTTTGCCAAAAACCCTCTCGTATTTGTTTTTACACGAAACAAAGATCCTGAGTGTTTAAATTTTTTTATATCATTCTTACTCATAGATTGAGTAGCAGATGTAATAAATAACTCATAATTATTACGTCCGCCAAAAGTACAATTTGTAATATTTTTTGCTGGTAAATTTATTTTATGGATTTTTTTACCTTTTTTATTAAATACAGAAATACAAGCACCACCAAAATGACTTACCCACAAATTTTTATTTTTATCTATCGTCATTCCATCTGGTGAACCATCTTTTTCCTTAAATTTAATTAAAATATTTTTTTTAATTAAATTTAAATTTTTATCTATTTTTATTTTGTAAATTTTTTTAACTCTACTGTCAGTATGATATAGGTTATTTTCATTTATAAAAACTGGGCCATTTGTAATGTAATAATTAGTATCAACTTTATTAATATTTAAATTTTTATCTAAACAATAAAGTGAGCCCTTTTTAATATTTCTTTCAAGATTATCCATGCTTCCAAACCATAACCTTCCTTTTGGATCTGTTTTACCGTCATTTAATCTGTTTAATGGAACATCCTCTTCTATTTTTATAGATTTTAGTATTTTTTTAGATTTTAAATTAACTATTCTTAATTCACCTTGCAAACCTAAAATAAAATTATTTCTTTTTATGTGTGATAAAAAACCTATTTCTTTATTAACTTTAATTATTTTTTTTTTATTATTTTTAATATTTAAGATTAAAATTTTTTTTTTTTTTATATCAACAAAATAAATTGAATTGTGCTCTTTTACCCAAAGAGTACCTTCACCCAATTTACATTTTAAATTCCATAAAACTTCAGGCTCAGAAGTCTTAATTTTACTCATTTATTTCAAATTTTTTGATAAAATCTTTGTTTGGATTAATACCAATACCTATTGTCTCTGGAGGTTTAGCGTATCCATTATTATTTTTAACTTGATCTAAAACTGAAAAATTCTCTTCAGCTAAATCTGTTATAAAAATATTTTTTTCCGTAGTGTCAAATTCAAGCATAGATTTAGCAGGAAATAATCCACCAGGCATGTCTGGCAAGGCAGCTAATAGATGAAGATTAACAGCTACACTTAGAGCTGATCCCCATACATGATTAACTATTGGAATAAAGTTTGCTTGAAGCAAAGCAGATACTTTTAAATATTCAGTTATACCTCCTAATCCACAAACTTCAGGTTGAGCTATATCAATACATTTATTTTTAATTAATTGATTCCAGCCATATTTTGTAAATTCTGCTTCTCCACCTGCTATATTTGTTTTAATTTTTTCTTTTAATTCTTTGTAACCATCATAATCTTCTGGTGCTACAGGTTCTTCAAACCAAAAAATATCTAACTCATCAAGTCCCTTTCCAACATATAGGGCATCATTTAAATTATACGCGTGATTAGCATCAACCATTAATTTGTAGTCTTTACCAATTACTTCTCTAACAGCTTGAACTAATTTAAGATCATCTTTAGGTCCTAATCCAATTTTCATTTTCATAGCCTTAAAATTTTTTGATTTAATTTGCTTTGCTTCTTCTTTGAAAGAATCAATTAATTCATTAACTGTTTTTTTTTGTAACATCATTCCATAACCATAAACTGGAATTTGACTATTACACTTACCACCAATTAATTGATAAAGGGGTAGTTTTGCTTTTTTGGATAAGATGTCCCACAAAGCTATATCTACACCAGATAAAGCTTGAATTGGCATTCCTTTTTGACCACTATCTCTAAGTAGATTATAAACTTTATGCCAAATATATTCTTTGTTTGTTGGGTCTTCACCAATAATTAATGGTTGAATAACTTTTTCTACAATAAGTTTATTTGCTAAAGCAATATTTCCTGGACCAAAACATTCGCCCCACCCTGTTATACCTTCGTCAGTTTCCACCTCAACAAGATGTGTTGTTCTATTTTTATAATATTGTTGAGAATAACCAAGTTCATTCTTTAGCTCGTACCTAAGAACATGGCTTTTAATCGAAGTTATTTTCACAATTAATTATATAGACACTACTTTAGAGTTCTGTTCTCCTAGGTTTTCAATTGTTAAACTCATTTTATCACCTTCTTTTAAAAACAACTGAGGTTTCATACCCATTCCAACTCCCGGAGGAGTGCCAGTTGTAATTATATCTCCAGCTTGGAGTGACATAAATTTACTTACATAAGATACGATAATATCTACATTAAAAATCATTGTATTTGTATTTCCAGTTTGCATTCTTTTGCCGTTTAGATCTAAGCTCATTTTAAGATTATTTACGTCTTTAACATCATCTTTAGTCACTAAATAAGGACCTATTGGTCCATAAGTATCATGAGATTTTCCTTTTACCCATTGGCCCATTTTTTCTATCTGCCACTCTCTTTCACTTACATCATTAACTAAACAGTAACCAAGTATATGATTTTGCGATTGGCTTTCAGATATATGTTTTGCATCTTTGCCAATTACTATACCTAATTCAACTTCCCAATCTAATTTTTTTGAACCAGAAATAATTTCTATATCATCGTTAGGACCATTAATTGAGCTAGTTGCTTTCATAAACATAATAGGTTCAGACGGAACTTCAGCTCCAGTTTCTGCGGCATGGTCTGAATAATTTAAACCTATTGCTACAAATTTTCCTGGTTTTGCAATACAAGATCCAATTCTCTCACTTGAAGATAATTCTGGAAGTGATGAAAAATCTACATTTTTTAACTTAGATATTGTTTCAAAGTTAACACTTTCTGGATTTAGATCACTTACATGAGAACTAATATCTCTAATCTTACCTTCTTTATCTAATACTGCCGGTTTTTCTTTTCCTTTTTGCCCTACTCTTAATAATTTCATAATTCTCCTTTTAAATTATTTATATTGTCATTCCACCATCAACAGAAAAAGTATTTCCTGTTGTAAATGTAGATTCATCACCTGCAAGATAAATAGCCATTGATGCAATTTCTTCAGCTGTTCCCAATCTTCCCATTGGTTGTCTTGCAATAAAGTCTTTTTTAGCTTGTACCGGATCTGGACTTTGATTAACTCTGTCCTGCCAAGATGGCGAAAATACAGTCCCTGGTGCTATAGAATTACATCTAATATTTTGCTTTACAAAATCAGAAGCAATTGACTTTGTTAATCCAATAATTGCTGCTTTTGAAGCACCATACACAAATCTATTTGGCAACCCTTTGAGACTTGAAGCAATAGATGAAATATTAATAATACTTCCACCATTTTGATTAATCATTAAAGGTAAAATTGCTTTACACATAAAATACATAGCTTTTATATTTACATCAAAAGAAAAATCCCAATCTTTCTCTTCGCAATCTAGGATGGTTCCATGATGAACAAATCCAACCGCATTAAACAAAACATCAACTTTATCTATACTTTTCATAAAATCTAAAATTGCATTGTTGTCTGTTGAGTCTAGTGTTTTAACTTTAATTTTTGGATATTCTTTATTTAAATCTGCTAATGTTTTATCATTTAAATCTGTTGCGATTACATGAGCACCTTCGTTATAAAAAGCTATAGCCGTTGCTTTTCCAATTCCTTGTCCTGCTGCAGTTACAATAATATTTTTACCTTCTAATCTTCCGCTCATTTTTCATTTATCCTTTCAATTTCTTTATAAAGAGAACTATGATCTATCTCTCCATGTCCATTCTCAACAAGAGATTTATACATTTCTTTGACTAAATTTGAAATAGGTAAATGGGTATTGTAACTATTTGCACATTCTAAAATATTATTCATATCTTTTAAATGCACTACAGTTTTTCCTTTTGGAGTAAAATCTTTATCTATCATTCTTTTTCCATGTATTTGAAGAATTTTACTATCTGCCCAACCACCTGATAAAGCTTTGATCATTTTATTTGGATTTGCTCCTGCTTTTTCACATAAAGTTATAGCTTCGGCAACTGCCCCTATTGTTAACCCCACTATAATTTGATTTGCTAATTTTGAAACTTGCCCACTTCCTGAAGGCCCTACTAAAGTCGGATTACCCATTGTATTTAATACATCCAAAACATTATCAAATACTTTTTGCTCACCACCAACCATAATTGCTAATGAGGCTTTCTCTGCACCAATTGTTCCACCTGAAACAGGTGCATCTAAATAGTTAATATTTTTAGATTTTAAATTATTTCCATGTTTTGTTGCTGTGGTTGGTTTAACTGAGCTCATATCAATAACTGTAGCATCTGATTTTAAATTTTCTAAAAAATTAGAACTATCCATTACTTCATTAATTGCTGTATCATCAGTAAGCATAGTGATTACAACATCAGTATCTTTAACAGCATCATCAATTGTAACTGAAATTTCTGCACCAAATTCTTTTAATGCTTCGGTTTTTTTTTGAGACCTATTAAATGCTTTAAGATTATATCCAGCTTTCAATATATTTTTTGCCATTGGTAGACCCATCAAGCCTATACCAATAAAACCTATTTTTTTACTCATTTATTTTTTAGGAACAAATTCGTGGAAATTTTGTGTAGTAAATTCTGGATAGAACATAACACATGCTAAAACAATTAATTGAATAACTATAAAAGGACCAAATCCTCTGAAAATATCTGTTAATGATATATGTGGTGGAGTAACAGATTTTAAATAGAATGCAGCTGGCCCAAATGGCGGACTTAAAAAAGAAACCTGCATGTTCACACAGAACAAAATTCCAAACCATATAGGGTCAAAGCCAAGAGCAAGAACTATTGGTAAAAATACAGGCATTGCCAATAAAACAATTCCAACCCAGTCCATAAATGCACCTAATATTAAGAACATTATTTGCATCATAAAGATTAGATACATTGGTTTTAAATCATAACTCAAGATCATTTCCGCAACATAGGTTGGGCCACCAGCTAAAGAATAAGCCCCTGCTAAAGTAGTTGCGCCAAATGTAATGGTTAAAATAGTTCCGGTTGCCTTAAAAGTTCTAACTAACGCATCCTTAAATAAAAACCATGTAAGTTCTTTTCTAAAAAAAATTATAATTAATGTTGCAACAACACCCATCCCAGCTGCTTCAGTGATACCTGTTATTCCAGAATAAATTGAACCTAAAACAATTACTACTATTCCAATTGGAGGTAAAAGTCCTGGAAGATATGACATCTTTTCTTTAAAAGTTAAAGCTGGTTCATCACTTAATGGTGCAAGATGTGGTTGCAATCTTGTTCGAACAAGAATGTAAGTAATTATCAAAGCTGAAATCATCAAACCTGGAACTATTGCTTCTTGGAATAACATTGTAATTGAAGTTTCTGTTGTTAATCCATAAATAATTAAAACAATAGATGGAGGTATCATTGTACCTAAAGAACCAGATGCACAAATAATACCAATGGACATGTCCTGATCATATTTCAATCTCAACATCTGAGGCAGCGCTATCAATCCTAATAAAACTATTTCTCCTCCAATAATCCCACTCATTGCAGCCATAATTGTTGCCATTATAGCTGTGACAACTCCTACTCCACCTCTTGTTTTTCTTAACCAAGCATTTAATGAATCGTATAAATCTCTCGCTATGCCCGAGCGTTCTAGCAAGGAGGCCATAAATATAAATAAAGGTACTGATAAAAAAGAATAAGTTACAACAAGTGAATAATATCTTGAAAGTAAAAGACCTAGTGCATGTTCACCAATATTTAAAAATATAACTACTGCTCCCATAAAACCTGAAGCAAAACCAAGAGGAACACCAATAGAAATAAGCCCTAATAATCCAAATATTACTATTAACGAAAGTGTTCCTATATCGAATTCCATTTTATTCTAAATCTTTAGCGGGGTCGTATTGTTTTTGTTTTGGATTTTTCCAATCAATTATTAAATTATTTACTGTTTGAAGAGCAATAAGGAATACACATATAAGTGTAAGTGGCTTCATAGTGGCAGGAATTGGTGGATCCCAATAAGTTGCAAATCTCTCCCAATTTATGAATGATCTTTGTGCATCTTCCCAACCACCATAAATTACGGCTGTTGCAAACGTAACAATTATAATAGTGCTAATTACATCAAAAATTCTCTGTGTTGGTCTTTCCACATAATCATATAACATCACAATTCTAATATGACTTCTTAATCTTGTTGCGTATATTCCACCAACTAGATAACAAATACCAGCCAACCATAGACATAATTCATTCACCCACATAGTTGGTTTTTCCATTATATATCTCATAAAAATTTCGTACATCATTACAAGTACAATGACTGGGATTAAATATTTAATTGTATGACTTAAAAATAAAGTAATTCTATCAACCCAATTTATTGGGAAATCATCTTTGCTAGCAACTTTTGCTGTTTGTTCTTGTAGTGATTTATCAAGTGCTGTTTGTTCTTGTAGTGATTTATCAAGCATAATTTAAAAAAAAATTTAAAAAAGAAGGGCCTTTTCAGGCCCTTCAAGATTTTATTATATGCCTATAATTATAGGATACCGTTAGCTTTCATGTAAGCTTTGTGCATCTCTATAAGTTGAGCAGCCTCAGGAGATTTTGTCTTCCAAGTTTCCCAAGCTTTTAATGCAGAAGCTCTGAACATAGCTCTATCTTTTGGAGCCCAGTCATGAAGAGTAACACCATCAGCAGTTAACACTTTAACAGCTTCTAGGTTTTTTCTTTCAACTAAGCTAGTGATAGTTCTACCAGCAATTTCTATTCCGGCTTTCATTGCTCCTCTTTCATGAGGTTTTAGTTTTTTCCAAACTTTAGTATTACAAGCTAAATGGTCAGCTGGCATTGAGTGAAAACCAGGATATGTAGCATATCTATTTTTCTCATAGTGTCCACCTGCAGTGTTAGTTGCTAAACTAGAATAGTCAGCACCATCAATTAGACCAGTTTGTAAAGCAGTTGGAACTTCACCAAAATCCATTACGATTGGCTTGGCACCTAACTCAGCAAATATCATACTTTCCATTCCTGGAGGTGATCTGAATTTAAAGTCCTTGATAGATGCTACATCTGGAATTGGAACACTTGAAATAAGTGACTCATGTCCAGGTATCCACCATCCAATAAGTGTCATTCCGTATTTGTTATAAAGCGCATCAACAGCATCTTGAGCTCCTGGGAACTTTAAGAAATCGTATTGTTGATAAGGGTTATCATACCCACCCATTACATCGCCTGCGAATTGGAACGCTGCATTTTTACCAGTTTGGTAACCAGCACCAGTCATATCACAGTCAATAATTCCAGTTTGTGCAGAATTAAATACTTCAGCAGATTTTCCTGTTACTGAAGATGAGTAAAACATTTGTACTTTTAAACTTCCACCAGAAAATGATTCAACATTCTTAGCGAATTGACCAGCCACTTCACCATTTGGTGAGTTTGCAGTAAAGTGAGTTTCAATCTTAAGTGTCTTTGCGTTAGCAGACCCTAATAGAGCGACTGAAACTACAGCAATAGCTGCAATTGTTTTTGTTATTAATTTTAACATTATTTCTCCTCTATTTTTGTTTATTTAATTTTTACAATAAAACATAAAGAGAAATAAAAACAAAGTAAAAAATACCAATAATAAAAATAAGTATAGTTTTTATATATAATTACTATGCTAAAAAAACAACTTGTAGTTGTTTTATATTAAATAACTTCTGAAATTAATAACTTATTATTAAAATAACAAAAAATGTTATTGACAGCCATCATGCTCATTGCTAGCCGAGTTTCATGAGTAGCACTTCCAACGTGGGGTAGCACAAAACAATTTTCTAGTTTTAAATATCTTTCATCTAAATTAGGTTCATTGTTAAAAACATCTAACCCTGCTGCATATATTTTATTATTTTGAAGTGCATTTATTAGAGCATCATCATCAATAGTTGATCCCCTTGATGTATTTATTACTACAGCATGTTTTGGTAATAAATTTATAGTAGAAGTATTTAAAATATGTTTTGTCTCAGAAGTAGCAGGAGTATGAATACTGACAAAATCACAAACTGGCAACATAGAATTTAAATCAGAAAAATATTTTGCACCATCTTCTAAATCTTTGGACAGCTTATTTCTATTAAAATAAATTATTTTCATTCCAAAAGCTTTAGCACATTTTGCAGCCATTCTACCAATTCTACCCATACCTATTATACCGAGTGTTTTTCCTGTTACTGAATTTCCCACCATAAATTTTGTTAAATCAGGTTTTTGATCTTTCCATTTTCCAGATCTTACAAGATTATATGCCTCCCCTACACGTCTAGATGTAGCAAGTATTAAGAGAATAGTGGTTTCAGCTACTGCTTCATTTAAAACATCAGGTGTGTTTGTTATTTTAATATTTTTACTTTGTGCTGATTTGATTGAAATATTATCGTATCCCACTCCAACTTGAGCAATTATTTTTAATTTTCCATTAAGATTTTTAAAAAAATCTTCTCCAATTTTATCAAAACCAGTAGAAATAAAACCATCATATTCATTTGCCATCTTCATAAGATCACCGCTAGAAATTGGCTCATCTTTAAGGTTTAACGTTACATCAAAATCTTTTTTTAATTTTTCCTCCGCACTGTCTGATAATTTTCTGGTAACTAAAATTTTTGGTTTCATATTAGTGTGAATTTCTTGGTATTCCTTTTTTCTGCGCTATATCTAAATATACTGATTTAGAATTAATACAAGATCCATCCTCTAGTTGCCCTACTGTATCTCTGAAAATTTCTTGCCAAGGTGTTTGATTATCTATCTTAAGAAGTTTCTTTTTCTTTCTTCTTTTTTTAAATTCTACCTGAGAGATTAATAAATCTACTCTTCTTTTATTTAAATCTATTTTCATTTTGTCACCGGTTTTTACTATCGCTAAATCACCACCTACCGCAGATTCTGGTGAAACATGAAGTATCGATGGACTTTCTGAAGTACCACTTTGTCTACCATCTCCAAGTGTTGGTAGTGCATTTATACCTTGTTTTAAAAGTCTATCTGGTGGCTGCATATTAACAACTTCAGCAGCTCCTGGGTATCCAACTGGTCCACATCCTCTTATGATTAAAATTGAATTTTCATCTATTTTTAATTTTTTACTGTTAATTCTTTTGTGATAATCTTCAGGACCTTCAAAAACTACGACTTTTCCAGTAAAAACATTAGGGTTTTTAGGGTTTGATAAAAATCTTTCTCTAAATTCTTTACTGATTACAGAGGTTTTCATAACAGCAGTTGAAAAGAAGTTACTTTTCATAATTAAGAATCCTGCTTTTTCAGTAAGACATTCTTTAAATGTTTTTATAACATTTCTATCAATATCTATTTTTCTTTTTAAATTTTGACCAACATTTTTACCTGATACTGTCATTATATTTGTATGAATTTTTTTATGTTTCATTAATTCTTTCATAACGGCAGGAATTCCTCCGGCTCTATAAAAACTTTCCATCAAAAATTCACCTGCCGGCTGGCAGTTTACTAACAGAGGAATTTCATGTCCTAATTTTTGCCAATTTGATAAATCAAACTTAACTCCCATATGTTTAGCTATTGCAATTAAATGTGTGGTACAATTACTTGACGCTCCAATCGCACTTGCAACAACAACTGCATTTTCAAAAGCTTTACGTGTCATAATTTTTGATGGTTTAAGATCTTCATGAACCATTCCAACAATTCTTTTCCCTGTTTCAAAAGAAATTTGCTCTCTTTCTCTGTATGGCGCTGGTATTACAGCGCAACCTGTTAATGACATTCCTAATGCTTCAGCAACAGAATTCATTGAAGAGGCAGTTCCCATTGTATTGCAGTGCCCAATACTTGGTGCAGCAGCTGAAACCATATCCATGAATTCTTCGTAATTGATTTCACCTTTTGATAAAAGTCTTCTTGCTTCCCAAATAACTGTTCCTGATCCAGCTAACTTACCTTTATAAATTCCATCTAACATAGGACCACCTGATAAAACTATTGAAGGTATATTTACTGTTGCTGCAGCCATTAATGCTGCTGGTGTAGTTTTATCACAACCAGTTGTTAAAATTACTCCATCTATTGGATAGCCATATAAAACTTCAACTAAAGATAGATAGGATAAATTTCTATCTAACATGGCTGTTGGTCTTTTTCCCGTTTCTTGAATTGGGTGGGTTGGAAATTCCATCGGAATCCCTCCTGCTCTTCTAATACCATCTTTAATTCTTTTACTTAATGCTTGAAAATGTCTATTACATGGAGTTAAATCACTACCAGATTGTGCAATACCAATAATTGGATTTCCTGACTGAAGCTCTTTTCTTGTTAACCCATAATTAAGATATCTCTCTAAATAAATAGCAGTTTGCTCTGGATCTTTTGGGTTATTAAACCATTGTTCGCTTCTAAGATTTTTTTTACGCATTAATTATATTTTTAAATTGAATCAGACTCTGTTATAATTACTATAAACAATAAAATATATAATAAAATAATGATAAATAATCTTATAATACTAAACGAAAATGATAATGTTGGTGTTAGTCAATTTATTATACCTGCTAAAAGTAAGATTGAAGATCAAAATATAGTAAGTGTTGATGATATTCCTTTTGGTCATAAAGTTTGTTTAAAAAAAGTCAATAAAGGTGAGTCAATAATTAAATATGGTCAAATTATAGGGTTTGCATCAGAAAATATAAATCCTGGAGAGCATGTTCATTCACATAATTTAGAATTTAAAGAATTTGATAGAAAGTTTAAAGTAACTGAAAAAAAATCGATATTAGATGAAAAAAGTGACATTTTTTTTAATGGCATACAGAGAGATAATGGTCAGATAGCTACTAGAAATTATATAGGAATTGTAAGCACGGTAAACTGTTCGGCAACAGTTACTAAAATGATTGTCGAAAAAATTAAATACTCCAATATATTAAACGATTACCCAAACATAGATGGAATTGTTCCAATTACACACTCTACTGGGTGTGGAATGAATACTCAGAGTGAAGGAATGCAAATGTTTCAAAGAACCATAGATGGTTTTAAAAATCACCCTAATTTTTCACATGTATTTATAATTGGACTTGGTTGTGAATGTGCACAAATAAGTTTATTTGAAGAATCTGAAAAAAAACATACCCGTATTCATTTTTTAACCATTCAAGATGAGGGTGGTACAAAAAAAATTGTTGATAAAGTATTAAGTCAAATAAAAAACCTTTTAAAAGAAGCAAATAATATAAGTAGAACACCACAATCTGTAAATAACATAACACTAGCTTTACAGTGTGGTGGTTCAGACGGATATTCAGGTATAACAGCAAACCCAGCCCTAGGTATTGCTGCCGATATGCTTGTTCAAAAAGGTGGGAGCTCAATACTTTCAGAAACGCCAGAAATATATGGAGCTGAACATCTATTAATTAATCGTGCCAGAAATCAAGAAACTGCTGACAAACTTATAGCTAAAATAAAGTGGTGGCAGCACTATACAAGTATAAATGATAGCTCAATGGATAACAACCCAGCTCCTGGAAATAAAAAAGGTGGACTGACTACAATACTTGAAAAATCTTTGGGAGCTGTGGCAAAAGGTGGAAATTCAATTTTACAAGATGTTTTAAGTTATGCAGAACCTTTAAAAAATAAAGGTTTTAATTTTATGGATTCACCTGGATATGATCCTGTTTCAGTTACAGGTCAAGTTGCTTCAGGCGCTAATGTAATTTGTTTTACAACAGGTAGAGGGTCGTGTTTTGGATGTAAACCTGTGCCTAGCTTAAAACTATCAACCAATACAGCCATGTACCAAAAAATGAGTGAGGATATGGACATAAATTGTGGAACAATTGCTGATGGTAAAGAAAAAATTGATGAAGTGGGTAAAAAAATATTTGATTTAGTTGTTGAGACTGCCTCTGGTAGTAAATCTAAAAGTGAACAAAATGGATATGGTGATGAAGAATTTAATCCATGGCAAGTAGGCGTAGTAATGTAAATATTTTTTTATAAAATATTTACTAACACTTTCCTAATGACACAAAATAAAAAAGCTCCATTAATAAAAATAGTTTTTCTAGCAACAACAGGATTTTTTATGTTTGTTTGTATGGATTCTCTAGCAAAATTTTTAGGAAGCGTAATGCCGGTTACACAGGCTGTATGGGGAAGGTTTTTCTTTCATTTTATTGCAATGGGAATTTATTTTTTAATTTTTAGACCAAAATTAAACTTGACTAAAAATTTTAAAATTCAACTATTAAGATCGGCATTGATGGTTACTGCTACTTTTTTTATGTTTAATTCACTTCAAAGATTTGACTTGGTGGATATTTATGTAGTTTTTTTTTCAGCACCTTTAATGGTTGCTATTTTATCTGCATTTTTTTTAAAAGATATACTTAGCTATAAAGGATTTTTATTAATGATCTTAAGTTTTGGATCAATAATTTACTCTCTTGGACCAAGCATGAAAGTATTAAGTCCAGAGTTAATTTTTCCATTAATACCTCCAGTATGTTGGGCTCTATACCAATTCTTTACTAAACTTATCTCAAAAAATAATGATCCATTTGCTGCAGTTTTTTATACGGCAATTACTGGAACAATTATTTTTTCAATTTATATTTCTTTTAACTGGGTGCCTTTAGAAAAAAATATTTATTGGATCCCTCTAATGATTATGGGTCTCTCTGGATTTATAAGTCATTTTATATTGATCTATGCTATTCAATTATCTAATTTATCTTTTGTTACAAACTTTCAATATTCTCAATTACTTTGGTCAACAATAATTAATTTTTTAATTTTTGGTGTTCCATTTGATGTTAATAAAATTTTTGGAGTAATTGGTATTATTGTTTTTGGTATATTGTTTATAAGAACTGAGGGTAAAAAAAATAATTAAATACTATTAAATTTTAATTTTTTTACCAGTCTTTACACTTTTTAACATTGCATCAAAAATTTTTAATGAAATCAAGCCATCATTACCATTAACTTTTGGATTAGCTTTTTTTAAAACTACATCGCAGAAATGATCTATTTGATTTATTAGAGTGTTGTTTTCAGTTTTAGCATTAATTTTTTTGTTTAAAATTTTTTTCCACCAACTTCTCTCAGATTTATAACTCCATGAATTTAAATTTGGAAATTGAATAGAACCTTTGGTCCCACCTATATAATAGGCTGACTGGTTAGTTTTAGGATACGCTGGATTCTCTCC
>Ga0114999_10006151_pt1 | contig 13925 bp, 14 predicted proteins | sample ArcticOcean_MG_C_3_FD_89820 | JGI IMG/M metagenome (GOLD analysis project Ga0114999, IMG submission 89820) | Marine microbial communities from western Arctic Ocean - ArcticOcean_MG_CB8_126 | ecosystem: Environmental > Aquatic > Marine > Oceanic | place: Arctic Ocean: Canada Basin | collected...
AAACCGCGATGTTATCAATTCGGTATTACAGCCCGATGAATTGGCAGCCTTGACGGCAGCCTTGCAATCTGGCGGGATTTCATACGATACATATTACTACAATTTGGAACGCGGCGACATGACGCGGCCCGACATCGATGCAGAGGGCGAAAAAGAGGGCATAAGCAACGACGCGGGCGGGGCATTGACAGGGACGGGGGCAACAACGCCAGAGGATGACGCCGCGATTGCTGCGGCGATTGATCGGATCGGGGCTTGATCGATGCCCTCAGTACAAACAATGATACGCCGGATGCACGAAATGCGCGACGAAATCGAGGACGGCACAATTGACGATGCCGCCAAGCGATTGGAACGCATATTTGCAAAGGCTGAAACGACCCTTGCGGGCATCGAAACCCAATTCCAACGTTTGGCATTGACGCCCAACGGGAACATTGCACAGATCCCCGAGAACGTCGCAGAGGCGCAGCGCATCGTTGACGCGTTAAACGTTGAGATCCAAGCCGCGATTGTGCAACCAGGCAAAGCGTGGGCCAACCGGGCCGTTCCCGAAGCATTCGCTGCGGGGCGGGATCTTGCGCGGGTCAATCTTGACGTTGACTTTTTAAGCGGGGATCTGGTATCGGCAGCGTTTCGCAATGTGACCGTCGCAGAAAAGGCCGTCATTGAGGTTGGATTTCAGAACACATACAAGATTATGAACGTGGTGGGCGACGATGTTAGCGACTATTTCAGGCGTGAAATGCTGGATGCCATCATTGACGGCATACCCGTACAAGGTGGCCCCGATAGTTTGGCGGGGCGACTGATAAAGGGCGGGCGATTAAAACCGATTACGATTAGGACGGAAAGCGGGCGCACGTTTACTCGATCCGTTCGCCAACGGGCCAACACCATTGCCCGCGTTGAGATGGCCCGCGTGGTGAATAAAACGCATGAGGTAATCGCAACCAGGGCATTGGGTGGCGATGCCGTTTATATCAACAGCAACCCGCGCGATAGCAGAACAACGGATATATGTATGCGCGCATCTTCACAAAAAGCCATGACGTTGGCACAGTGGGACGCGTCACAATTTGGACGCCCCCCCAGGTTAAACCCGTTCCACATGTGCCGATCTGTTTTGATTGGTGGAGAAATAGGGTGGTTTTAAAAGTGAAAAGTGTGGATAATACGCAACACAACAACAACAACAGACCCCGGCGGCGTCGGGGCAATTACCCAGGGGGTAAAAAGTGGCACTAAAAACAGAGGTTGCAACGTTGGACGGCGTACCCGAGGCGTTGCATGAGCATTATGTAGCCGAAGGCGACAAATTCGTTTTGGCACATGATGGCAATGACCGCATCAAAGAGTTTCGAGACAATAACATAAACCTAAAGCAACAAACCGAGGACTTGACCGCCAAGCTAAAAGGGTTTGACGGCATCGATCCCGAAAAATACCTGGCGTTGACAGAGTTGGAACGCCAGAAGCGCGACAAAGAATTGATTGACAAGGGCGATCTGGAAACCCTTTTGAGTGAACGCCTGGACAATGTAAAAACAACCTATCAAACACAATTAGACGCCATCAAAACCGAGTTGGATAAAACGCGCGGCGAATTGGTGGCAACAAAAGTGACAGACACATTAAAGACCGCAGCCGCCAACGCGGGCGTACGTCCCGAGGCCATGAGTGATGTGGTATCATTGGCGTCGAGCAATTGGGAATTGCGCGACGGAACGCCAACATTTATTCAAAATGGGGAGGTGGTCTTGTCTAAAGACAACGTGGGCGAACCTATCGGGATGCCCGAATACTTTAAATCTATGTTGCACGAAAAACCATTCTATTTTCAAACCTCGGCGGGGTCGGGGGGTGGTAGCCAGTACAACCCCAGGGGGGTTCGAGTAATACCAAATGACCCCGTTTCTATCGGCTTAAATGCCGACCAAATCGCAAAAGGCGAGGCGGTTATTGAGGGGGCATAAAACCCTTAAGTTTAAGAGGTAATAAATCATGGCAAATACAATTCCCGCAGTAATGACCCAACTTGTGGCCCGCGCCGTTGGCGTATTGCGCCGCAGATCACACATGGCCCGTTATGTGACAACCGCCTATTCGTTGTCCCCAGGCCAAAAAGGCAAAACCGTTGATGTGGAAATTCCACCAACCGCGACGGCTGCCGCAATTACCGCTGCAAATTCTTTTCCCGCCAATACGGCGACGGTTGCAACCACCACCCCTATTACGTTGGATCAGTGGTTTGGTAGTGACTTCAACATGAACGATCAGGAAATGACCCAGGTCAGCAAAGACCTAAACTATTTCCCCGCTGCCGCTGCCGCAAGTTTGGCCGCCGTTGTGACAAAGGTTGATGACAGTTTGCTTGGCCTATATTCGTCTGTTTACAACGCGGGCGGGACGGCAGGAACCACCCCATTCGCTACAACTTCAAACGCCTGGACAACGGGTGCGCGGAAGTTGCTAAACGAAAGCCTGGCCCCAATGGATGATCGGCACGTTGTGCTTGATTCAGACGCCGAAGCCAACGCCGTTAATTTGTCCGAGTTTAAAAGCCTTTACGCTTCGGGTGATCCCGGCGTAATTGTCAACGGTGAAATTGGGTTCAAATTGGGCGCAGCCTGGGCATTAAACCAGGGCGTACAAACACACACACGCGGCACATTGGCGAGTTCGCCGTTGGTAAATGACGCCTCTTATGGCATCGGCGAAACAACCGTTGACATTGACGCAACGTCATTGACTGGCACTGTGGTAATTGGCGACATCTTCACAGTTGCAGGAGATACGCAACAATACACAGTAACTGCCAACGCAACCGCAGCCGCCAACGCAATTGCTGGCATGGCATTTTTGCCCGCATCAAAAGTGGCATGGGCTGATAATGCCGCCGTTACTTTTATCGCATCGCACCAAGCCAACCTGGCATTCCAACGCGGCGCGTTTGCATTGGCAACCGCCCCGTTTGAAAGCGTAGATTCATCTTTGGGCATGACCCAATCGGTTGTTGACCCGTTAAGTGGGTTGGTTATTCGGTTGGAAGTTAGCCGCCAATACAAACAGACCCGGTGGGAATGGGATGTATTGTATGGCGTCAAAGCCATTCGACCCGAACTTGCCGCCCGTATCTTGGGCTAAGATTTAGGGAGAGCAAGCGGCGGGGTGTTATGGCACGACGCCCCGCCGCCTTTTTACATATTAAACTTGTTTACGAGGTAACACATGTCAGCAATTGAAACGGTGCGCGTAAAAGATGGCAAAGGTTCAAAGATCATCAACGCAACCGATTACAACGAAAAAGAACACGGCAAGCCCGTTGCAGATCCCAAACCCGAAGTAAAACCCGCCGAATAGGTACACAATGGCATCTTATTATTGCACCGACGCAGATATAACCGACCTATTGCCAACGTTGACGGGTTCGCAGATTGCAAGCGCGGCGCAGCGCAACACGCGTTTACGTTTGCCCGCCCGCGATTGGGTGGATTCTGTGTATTCAGGCGCGGCCCCGTTTCCGACGGTGGGCGCAAATGATCCAACCGATTGGTTGATAAATGGCGAGGTTGACAGCAGCGACACAACGGCGGGCATCGATGGCGGGACGGGTGACCCGGCAGCGGGTGGTTTCTTCCAACCAGAGGGACACAACGCATGGTATAAGGTAGTCTCCTATGCAGCCCCAACGTTGACGTTTCGGTATGTTTTCAACTTCAACCCTGGCATTGAAAGCACAAGCGCAACGGGGGCGATGGCTGATATAATGGACAACACCCCGCTGCGGTTCGGAACGCCCCGCCTATTGCGTGAGGCCGCCCGATGGGTTGCGGTATCTATCGCGTATCAGATTATGAGAAATGACCCGCTTGACGCCCCGGCGATGGCTGCAATGGATCGGGCGCGGGAAATGTTACAGGTTGGGCGCGACAACATCGCGCGGGCCAACCCATTCGTTTACTATCCCGATTCACGCGATGGGTTGGGCAGCTTTACGCCCGGCGTTGTCAAATTGGTTCGGGGGTAACATGAAAACCCTTTCTGTTGAGATCCGCGACGAGAAATTGAGAAAAGCATTAGGCGACATTGCAGAAAAGCCCGATGGGTTGCGGCAGCCGTTTGAAAAGTTCGCCCAATACATGCGGGTCCAGACAGATAAAACATTTGAAAATTTGAGATTGGGCGGGCGGTATCGGGGCGTTTTCTGGCGATACTTTGCGCCACAGTATACCCGCAAGACCGACGGTGTGACCGTTCCCGCATGGGGCGGTGTTCCTAAGTTGCGCGGTAGGGGCAACGTCAAAGGCCGCAAACGCCCATCAGGGCAACGCGTCGCCAATGGTGACGCCATAGTTCAAGACACAATGACACTAAGATCCAGGGCGGCCCTTGTGGTTCGTATGGGAAAATACACGGCACGATTAGGCCCGCAGGGTGTGAATTATGCCGCAGCACAACAGAAGATGCGGCCCTTTTTGTTTTTTACTGCAAAAGATGGCAAAGAGTTCGCCCAGGTGTTAAGGGCTTATTTATACGGGGGCCACAATGTCGGCGTTCAGTAGTTGGGACACATACAACGTCATTGCCGAACATGTCATTGAGACATTGCAAACCGACACGGAACTTGCAACGGCGGGGTCGGTGGAAATTGCCACATGGGAATCAGAACCCAGAGAAACGGCGGCAGAATATAACGACCATGAATTGCCCGCCGTATCGGTTGACGTGGTACATGCAGGGCAAGAGATTATTCCCTTGTCCAAGATGACTTCGGCAACATTTAGCGTCGTGATTATTACAACGACGGGGGGCCAGGCGAGTTTAATAGCGGCGAAACAAATGGCGAAACGCATAGCCGCCCGAATCGAGCGCGTATTGAGACAACAAAACCGCGCGAATAAACAATTGTCAGATGTGGCAACCGATCTTGAGGGGGGCATGTCGGACAGTTTAAGATTGACCAATGTCGCAACGTTGACAGATGGCGGCGTCATCAACAACGTTTTACGCGGGGCGGCGGCTACAACATGCGATATAACCATTGATTTTACAACACCGATAGATTAAACCGAGGGGGTTAAAATGGCGGTAGCATCAGCAGGAAGTTTGGAAAATGTCGAATTGGGGTTTGCCCCCCAACATTCGGCAGTTGTTTTGGTGGCAGGTACAACCCTGGGATATATAGAGGACGGCGTAAGCATTTCCGTCCCTCGGGATTACGCGTTTGTTCGCGCCGGGTTGACGCCCATCAAGCACATTGCCACATCTAAAAATATGAATGTAAGTTTTTCGGGCAAAGAGGTATTGCTTGAAGCGTTGCAATACGCATGGGACGGCGACGCCCCGGCAGCAAGCGTGTTGACCATCAACGAGGACTTTGGGGCAACGGTGGCATTGTTAGCCAAAACGTATGCGCCAAATTCGGCAACGGTGGCAACGCCCGCAAATGCGCCTATTTCGCGCGTGGTAAGTGTTCCTAAAGCATTGTCGACAGGTGATGGGACGTATACGATCCCAAAAGCGTCACCTGGCGACACCAACCAAACCATCGCGTTCGACTTCATGGCCCTGGGCGATACGGCAGCGGCTGAATTGCTCGGCACGGTCACAGATACATATACCTAAAATGCAGGGCGGGGGTTTTGTATAAAACCCTCGCTCTATTGCTCTTTTGTGAGGTTTAAATATGACGAGTTCAGGAATGGCTTTGCTTGGGTTGGTTGGTGGGTCGATACAAATTGGGTCTTATGTGTTCAGCCCCGAAGATGCCGACAAAATCACCGCCTTTATTGCAGACTCAAAGAAATTGAGAACAGCGACAGATGCCACTAATACAAGCCCCAAAAAGGCAAACACAAAAACCGATACAGCGTAAGCATGCGTTTGCCGCCCATGTCGCCATTGACAACGGGATAATGTGCATGTGCCAATATGCGCCCGTTTTGGATGTGGGTTGTAATAATCCGTATGACGGCATGTGGCGTTGGTTGCAAAAAATGGATTATCGCGGGCAGTATGTCGGCATCGATGATAACATTCCGGCAGATGTGCGCGAGCGGTTCAGGGGTGACATATTTATACGCCAATGTAAGATTGACGGGGCGCGGCTGCCGTTCCCGCCATCGGAACGCCACAAAATCAAAGAGTATTCAACGGCGTTTTGTGTTGACACCCTGGCCCGAATCCAAGACCGCGATGCCCTTATTATGGAAATGCGCCGCATTGCCGCCCAAGTTGTTGTTGTGGGTGGTGTATCGGTTGCAGATTTAAAACGTTGGGGGTTTCAGTATATCGGCCTTGAAGCGTTTGGCAGCGCACCAGAGGCATGGGGCGTATGGATGAATGATTGGGCATACAAGACCCGCGCCCGGTTGGACGTGACACCATCGACAACGTCGGGGTATTTCGGATCTGATAACGGAGTTGAGAAAAAACAATTATACCATTGCTCAAAATGTGGGGTGTTAGATTATGGGGGAGACCCAAGTTTTGGATGCGCCGAATGTGGAACGCCCAATTGATGACGCCGGCTTTGATGATTTCGTTTTGTCCCCAACGGCGAGCAATGGCAACGGTGGCGGCAATGTAGAGGCGAAAATGTCAGCGGTTGTTTATGACCGCGCACATGCCGAATTTGTGACACCCTCGGGGGATTTGCTTTATATATTTTCCAAGTCAGAGGGCCAGTTAAGGCATATTGACATTGCATTGCAGGAATGGCTTGATGCAGAGAGGCACGGCGAGCGTAAGATTGTGAGGATGTGGCGGTTTTGGCGTTGGCGTCGTAAGCGTGTATTTAAAGCGTTGACCGATATACAGCGGGCGAAATACGCCTTTTTTTGTGCCGTTTTTGCAGATCCATACAACGTCGAGAAAAACCAAGAATTGACAGTGGCGGAATTTCTAAAAACGCCCATCGATTTACAAACCGCAATCATGGCAGCGCATCGCGAGGCCAACGACCCAACCGACTTATTGGCGGCAATCCTGGGGCGTGAGATTGTGGGCGACGGTAAAAAAAAACAGACGCAGCGGCCCGGTGGGTTGCTTTAACCGTTAAAAATACGGGATATACGCCGCAGCAAATGAAATGGGAAATGTCATGGGCCTATGTGCTTGTGCTTGGCGCGGGAATGGTGAAGATAAATGAAAACTCCATCAGCTAAAACATTTGAGATTGTAGACATTACCCGGCGATGTTTTCCGAAAAATGCGCCCATAACGGTAACGGCGACACATGACGGGTCGGTGACATTGCGCCCTGGAAACATGGTCATGTGGCGGGAATTGGGTGACGTGGTGTATATGTTGAGGAATGCCCATTGGTTTAGGAAATTGACGGTGTATTTTATCATGCCCGAGGACAAAAAACATGGCGGGAATTAGAGAAAAGATCGAGGCGGTATTTGGCGTATCAGGTGCGGATAAGTTCAAGCGGGAGTTTGAGCAAGCCGACAAAACCGTTGCCAAAACAAGTAAGGGGATGACCGGGGCCATGAAAGCGGTGGGCGCGGCTGCGGTGGCATATTTGTCGGTGCAGTTGGTTAAGTCAATAACTGAATCGGTGTTCTCGTTGACTAAATTATCCGATTCGATGCGCGTTGTTCAAACGTCAAACGAGCGGTTGGCTAAATCTATCGGGCAAAATTCAAAAGAGATATTACAGTCAGTGAGGGCGGGTGTGGGTGGTGCGGTTGATGATTTTACAATACTAAAACAGGTCAACCAGGCCATACTTTTGGGCATTCCCGTATCTGCAAGGGAAATGGGAAACATGGCCCAGGTTGCAACCCGGTTGGGCCGCGCCGTTGGGCGTGATGCCGCAAGCGCATTGGGCGACCTTGTAACAGGTATTGGGCGCATGTCGCCGTTGATCTTGGATAACTTAGGTATAACAATAAAAGCCGAAGATGCGTTCAGGGGTTTGGGTGAGGGCGCGACAGATGCCGAAAAGCGGCTTGCATTCTTTAACGCCGTCATGGGCAAGGCCAATGATTTATCCAAAACATTAGGCGAGCAATTGCCCCCGCTTGGCGAACGGCTGGCAGCGGTAGGGGCCAAATTGTCAAACCTGGGAACGCGTATAGGTGACTCGTTGAGCGTTCCCATCGGGAATCTGATTGACCGCGTCGACGCGTTGCTTGTTCGTATGGGGACGGCAGAAACGAAAGCGGCAGCAATAGCAAAGGGCGGCAGCGCAAACCCCAACCCGTTTGAGGGGCTGCCTGGACTTGAATTGTTATTTCCTGGATTTGATGCGTTGGTAAATGCACCATCAAATATAAATAGGCTTTTAATGCCGGGACAAATAAGAAGAACAACGGCGGCATTTGAGCGGGAAGGGGCGTTTGGACAAGACCCAAAGGCCAGGTTCAACAATCAGTTTGGGAAAATAAACCCGGCAATGTCGGCGGCGTCAACCGACCCCATAGGGGGACTAACCCCCGCCGAGTTGTTACATATGTGGGAAACACTACGGGATGCAGATTTTACAATAGAACCGAAAATAAGAACAGAGCCGCTCATTAAAGGATTTAAGAGTGTGGCAGCTCACGGAAGAAAGGAATTGGACAAAATACCCGAGAGTTTAGAGGCTGGCATGTCCCGCTCATTTGCAAATATGAGCGTTCAATTGTCGGCATTGGGGTTGCAGGGTGTGGGAGGTGCGGTTGGTGGTGTGGGGCAATTGTTGGGCGGAGTATCAGGGTTATTAAATACAAGAGCAAACAAAGACTTAACGGGCAGTCAAAGCGCATTGGGGCAATTGACGTTTGGCCTCCAGTCCTTTGTGGGGGCCGTTCAGATATTCTCTGCGGGCGTTGGGTTGTTTAAGGGTGTTAGTACATGGCTCAAAGGTGAGAATACCCTAACTCAAAACAGCGAACGGGACGGAACTTTACAAATATGGCGGGGCGGTGCGGGGCGTCAGCAATTCGTAACCTTGATTAATGACGCTGAGAATATAATTGCAAAGGCCAACGCTGATTTTAACGCGGGGGATATTGACGAGGATGAGCGAAACGAACGAGTGCAAGAGGGCGAACAATTGCGGCAGTTAAACACGCGGGAATTGGATTTATTCGACAACCCAACAAGTTCTGCGGGCACGTCAAGGCAAACAGGGTCAAACGCATTCAGCGTGGCAACGTCAATTTCGGAATCACAAGCCAACAGCATATTGGCAGTATTGGAAACCCAACGCGCCCAGGACGCAGAACGCAACAGTATATTGGGCGCATCGTTGGCGGTGCAGAATGATATGAAGTTTTTAATGTCGATCAATTCGGGTAATCTTATGACGTTTGCGGGGTAACAAATGGCAAGACCAACATTTTTAAATTCGGCTTGGCCCTTTACTCTAAAAATTGGCGGGCGGGATCTTCACGACTTCGGCGTTGTCTCGTTGGCAGCCCCACAGTTGAACATGTCGCCCGTTGATGTGCCGTTTGATGTGTTACCCTCGCGGCATGTTGCGGTTGCATCGACGGGCGCATTTAGGCCCGCGCCGTTCGTGTTGTCCGGGCAGATTGCCGGGGGGTCGATTGCTGAGTTGAGGAACAACTTGGAAGTGTTCAAACAAACGGCGGTATCATTTCGCGGGTCTAATTTTGACATTGTGACGGCCCTTAAATTGGAAACCGCCGACTACACCGACAGGTACTTCCCCGTCGTTTATACTGGCGGCTTCACCGCCCAGGTTGTCGGCAACGACCCGACGGGCGCAACCATTGCGAATTTCACGCTGCCATTGCTGCGGTTGTCGCCGTTCGCAATTGCCAACACGCCGACGAATGCGACGCCAGGGGCAACGGGGCCAACGTTTACCGTATTAAGCGCAGGGACGGCCCCAAGTGCGCCCTTGCTCGAAATTGAGGGGGCAAGCACAACCCCATCGATGTACATGACCGATTGCGCGTTTTATGCCGATCTGAATTACGACTTGTCATATACCAAGATTGACGGATCGGTTGCAGCCGGGACAAGCGGCGCAACAACGCCGATAGATCAATTTGAACCCGGCGAGATAAACGGCGGGCGATACATACAAACGGGTTCGTTTACAACGTCGTTCGGGTCGATAGTTCAAAACCCCACAGAAGGCACGGTATTTTTATGGATCAATCCCGCGTTCGCTTATACGGCATCCAACCAAGTTATTTATGAGTATTACATCGATGCGAGTAATTCGATTTATTTGTGGTGGGATGGTTCTGCCGATGATTGGGTTGTGACAAAAACAATCGGGGGCGTTGGCGTCACATTAAACACGGCGACGCAATCGACACACGCGGCGGGGGCCTCTATATCATTGGCGTTTAGTTATGGCGGCGACGGTATGAAAATCTATGTTGATTCGGGCGCACCAACCGAGAACGCCACAACAACGGGGATCACAGGCACAACGGGGACGGCTTACTTGGGGGATCAGGGCGCGATTGCCCGGCCCGCTTGCAAATACAACCAGATTGCCATGTTGCCGTTTCAGTTGGACGATGACACGGTGCGCCGTTATATGGCAACGCCTGGGCTTGTTTATCCCCATAGCGTGAACAAAGCCAGGTCCGCGAGTTTATCAGCTAATGAGCGGGCGGTGTTGGACTTTGAAAAAGGCACGGCAACATTCATAAACACGTCATTGACCCAAACAAATGATTTGGGGAATTGGGACACAAACGCATGGCCCTTGATTAGATCGGGCAAGACCTGTTTTTATTTGCCATCGGGGCAAGCCGCGTCATCAATCAAAATAAACTATCGGAAACGGTACTTATAATATGAAACGATACGACTTATACATTTTGGATTCGGCTAAAACCGTTGTTGCCTCAATGCAAGATGCCGCCTGGGAGTTGTCAGAATCGCTAAACGTCGAGGATTCGCTGCGGGCCGTTATGTATGAGGGCGACAAATTCGCCCTTGTGACTGCCGAAAATACGTATGTGCGGTTGGTGAACGCCGCCGATGCGACAGACAAACGAACGTATCGGTTGACCTCGGTGGAACAGGCGCACGTCGAAGGGCGTTATGCCTTGCAAGTTGAGGGTGCGCGGATCTGGGCCGATATGGGCCGCGAGATTTACACAGTTGCCTACACGAACCCATTGACGGGTTTAGTGCGGCAAGTGGGTTGGTTGCCCAAAAAGAACATAGAGGTCAAAACCATAGTTACAGACATTTTAAATTCTTCGGCGTTCCAGATCAAAAGCGGGGGTTCTGCCGCCTCCAATACAACCATCATCGAAAGTCTTGACTTTGCATTTACGTCAGTTTTGGAGGGGTTGCAGCGGGTGGCAGAGGCCAACAACTTGGAAATTGAGATTGACGAAAGCACAAGCCCCGAATCTATCGACCTAAAAGCGCGGGGGGCAAATAACAACGTCCGTTTTGAGTATGGGATAAACACAAAGGGCATGGCGCGACGGTTTCGCCGGGCCGATGTGGTCAATAATGTTTACCCCGTCGGTGGTGGTACGCCCCCGGCAACTTGTGAGGGTGCGCTTTTCGAGGTATACGGCACGGCATCGGCGGTTGTTACGGTTGCGGGTGATAAGTGCATACCGTCAGATGATACATACAACACGTTTAAAATTAAGATGGTGACAGGGGCGAACGCAGGGACGGCCTACACGATAAACGATACGACGCGCGGCACATCGGGCGATGATGACACGATAACGTTGAGCGTGACACCAACGGGGGTCTTGGCGGGTGATCTGTTTAAAATTACCGACGCAAGCGGCAACGATCTTTCCTATGTTCCCGACGCAGCAAGCCAGGCGACTTATGGAACGTTTGATGGGGTTGTGAGGGATGCCCAATTTGAGGCAATACGCACATTGATAACACCTGGGTATATGGACGGCACATATACAACCGGGTTGCATTCCGGGTGGACAAAAACGGGGACGCCGACAGTTGCAGAAGAAACAACCATTGCATTTATACAGCACGGCAAGGCATCGCAGCACGTAACGGCGGCAAGCGATACACATGGCATATATAATGATGTGGCCCTTGACGGTTCGGCCCATTACACATGCGCGGTAAATTTATACGTTGTTTCAGGATCTGTTTTAATTACGATTTCCACAGCGGGCGCAACCGGGGCGGTGACATACACCAACACGCCAGGCACAACAGGCACGGAATGGTTGAAAGTTGAACTTGAGGGGTTGCCCATCGAGGGGGCCGCTGCCAAGTTAACCATCGCCGCAACGGGTGGCGCGGCTGAGTTCTATGTTGACGCCGTTTCATTTACAGGCACACAGCAGACCCGCCAATTTGTGCGCGAAAACGGGGCGCGTGAATTATACCGCATGGCGTTTGATTACCTTGATGAACATGACGCGCCGATGGTGGAATATGATTTGCCCAACGCCCTGGACTTATACGCCATCGATTCGCGGGCTTATCCGTTTGCCGATGTTGCGATTGGTGACACGGTGACGGTTATTGATCCCGCCATGAGTATGGCGGCAGCGGTGCGGGTGTTAAGCCTGGGGCGCGATAGCAACGGAACGCAGTTGAGGTTGAAACTTTCAAGCCACACGTCGACCCTGGCGGCATTTTCTTTGGTTGCGCCGGGTGTGGGGCGGGTAATTGTGGAAAACAGAAACAACGCCCAAGAGGTGACAAACACAAACAGCACAAACGAAACAGCCGGAGGCATCGCCCAACGGATAAACCGCATGACGGGCAACGCGGCGCGGGCGTCAAGGTTTACCGGGACATTTACGGCAGCAAGCCAAACGTCGGTTGTGGTGGGCGCGGGAACGTTACAAATGGGTTCGTCGTTGGCTTATGACATCGCAGGGCAAACAATAATCGGCATGAGTGCGGGCCTTGTTTATTATCTATATTTTAACCCGACGGCGGCATCTTCTGGATTGCTAAAATCAACGGCTGCATCGACGGCATACGCAACGAATAACATACAGGTGGGTGTATTACAAGCCGGGGCAACGGTTAATGATAATGTGCAGATTTACGACACAACCGGGGCCATTGTTCATGGCGAAATAATCACGCGGGGGATGGAGGCATACGACACAAGCGGGGTATTGCGCGTTGATGTTGGGATTTTGCAAGATGTTGTTTATTCAAACCCAAGCGATTGGGGCGTTGCCGTTAATAATGGTGTGATGTGGATTGATGCGACAGGGGCGGCAGCGATAACAAGCGGAACCAGTTATGCGTGGCGGGCCGCATTTGTGACAATGGATATATCGACCCCATCGACTGCCGCGTTCATGTTTGGCGATGCGGTACAGATTGCGGCGCAAGTTGCCCTTAATAAGGGATTATTCGGTTCATTTGATAACGTCACACTTGCGGCGGGATCTGCGGGTCATGGCTACGCTCATACAGCGCAGGTTCAAAACGCGGGGACGGGCAACGCATACGGATATAGGGCGCAAGGGGTTACAACGGCGGGCGCGGGAAATGCGATTGGCTTGGCAATTGAAACCGTATCCAATTCATCAACCGGCAACGCATACGGCATACATATTGCAACGGTGACATCAACAAGCGGGACGGCATACGGGATATATGACGCATCAAACAACCGTTCGTATTTCGGCGGTTCGGTTTCGATTCGCGGTGTTGACTATGTGTGGCCCGCTGCCGATGGCACGGCGACATACCAATTGGCAACCGACGGATCGGGGAACTTGTCATGGGCGGCATCGTCGGGCGGTGGAACGGTTACGGGATCAGGCACGACGAACTATGTGCCGAAGTGGACGAGTGCGAGCGCGTTGGGTAACTCTGTGATATATCAGAGTGGATCAAATATCGGGATTGGGACGACTGCGCCAACGGGGGGTGACTATTACGGATCAACTGGGAGATTTCTACACCTACATGATGGAAGCGCACAAAATACATCGTCAATACATCTAACATCAAGTGTGAGTGGG
>Ga0114999_10006152_pt1 | contig 13924 bp, 14 predicted proteins | sample ArcticOcean_MG_C_3_FD_89820 | JGI IMG/M metagenome (GOLD analysis project Ga0114999, IMG submission 89820) | Marine microbial communities from western Arctic Ocean - ArcticOcean_MG_CB8_126 | ecosystem: Environmental > Aquatic > Marine > Oceanic | place: Arctic Ocean: Canada Basin | collected...
AGAGACCGTCGCTCTGGTGCCCGGCGTCTCCGCGAATATCACCCTCGGCACCGATTTGCTGTTCCGCTCCGCGCCCGATCAACCCCTCGAACTGATCCCCGCCACCATGCCGCCCTGGCCCGGACCGGACGAGGCCGTTCGTGTGCCGGACCATTGGGAGCCGACGGTGAGCGGGTGAGGGCAATGGCCTCTCTGGACTAGCAGCGTTGGTTGCGGCGTTTCTTGAGCTTGCGTGGCTGGACCGGGGCAATCTGCACTGTCGGGCTGCTGGCGATTTGGCTCCATCATCGCGGATGGTTCTAGAAGCCAGGGTGGTGCCGGTCTGGATGCTCCGGATTCCGCCGGGGCATGAAGATCAGGGTAGAGGAGAGGCTTCGCGCGATTCACAGACGTCACCGCCCGGCTTTGTCCGGGCGGTCCAGCGGCGCAGGGGTTCCGGGCGGCGCGGACTTCGCCGGGACGGGAGGGGAGAGGACGCACCGGCCCGGTCAGTAGTGCGACCTTCCTCCGGTCGCGTCGAAGATCGTGCCGCTGGTGAAAGAGGCCTCCTCGCTGCACAGCCAGGCGATCATGGCGGCGATTTCCTCGGGCTGGCCGTAGCGTTTCATGGGAATGCGCGACAGCGCCTTCTCGCCGAAATTCTTGGCCGCCTCGCGGCCCATCTCGGTGTCGATGATGGTCGGGCTGATCGAATTGACCGTCACGCCCCGGGTCGCGAATTCCCGGGCCATGCCGCGGGTCAGGCCGATGATGCCGGCTTTTGCCGCGCTGTAGGCGGGCATGTTCGCGGTGCCTTCCTTGCCCGAATCCGAGGAAAGGGTGACGATCCGGCCGTAGCCCTGTTCCAGCATGTGGCGGCTGGCGGCGCGGGCGCAGAGGAAGGTGCCGGTCAGATTGATCTCGATGACCCGGTGCCACTCGTCCTCCGGATAGTCCGGAGTCGGGCAGACCTGGCCGAGAATGCCGGCACAGGTCACTAGGATGTCGATGCCGCCCCAATGGTCGATCGCATCGGTCACGCCGCCCTCGACTTCGTGGCTGTGGGAGACGTCGAGGACGCAGGGATGGACCGGACCCAGCTTGCTCAATTCCTCGGCGGTCGCCGCCAGGGTGGCGCCGTCGCGGTCCCAGATACCGACGCTCGCGCCCGATTTCAGGAAGCGTTCGGCCACGGCCCGGCCGATGCCCTTGGCCGCGCCCGTGACGATGGCCTTGCGGCCGTTCAGATCGTATTTGGTGGTCATAGCCGGGCCTCTTCCTAATAGCTCGAACGCGCGCCGGAGGCGTCGAAGACGCCGCCGGTGGTGAAGGAGCAGTCGGCCGAACACAGCCAGGCGGCCAGGTTGGCGATTTCCTCGACCTGGCCAAAGCGGCCCATCGGGATGTTGCGCAGCATGTATTCGTGATGCTCGGGCGTGGTGTTGCGGACGAGGTCGGTTTCGACCGCGGCCGGGGTGATGCAGTTCACAGAGATGCCGCTCTCGCCCAGCTCCCGGCCCATGGATTTGGTCAGGCCGATCACCCCCGCCTTGGCGGCGCTATAGGCCGGCATATTGGGCGTGCCTTCCTTGCCCGAGACGCTGGCGATATTGACGATTCGACCCCAGCCGGCTTCCAGCATCGGGGGCAGGGCCGCGCGCGAGCACCAGAACGTACCGGTCAGCAGGATATCGACGGTCCTGGTCCAGTCCGCGTCCTCCTGCTCTAGGGTCGGCGCGACTTTGCCCAAGATCCCGGCATTGTTGACCAGGATGTTGAGTGTGCCGCGTTTCGCGACCAGGGCCTCGATGCCGGCTTGCACCGCGCGCGGATCGGCCACGTCCACCTTGCCCGTCTCGCAGGGACCCAGTTCGCCAAGGGCCTTGCCGGCCTCGGCGAGGCGTTCTTCGTTCAGGTCCCAGATCGTCACCGCCGCGCCGGAGCGCAGCAGGCGTTCGGCAATGGCTCGGCCGATGCCCTGGACACCGCCGGTGACGAGGGCCACACGGCCCTCCAGATCGATTCGGTTCACGCAATCACCCCCTCAGGCGAGATAGAAGGCCAGGCTGGCCACCAGAACCATGGCGACGAGGGCGACCATCGACCCCGTAGGCCAGGTCCGGGCGAAATAGCCTTCCGGCCCATGATGGTGTTCTACATATGCGATGGCGCGGTCCTTCACGCGTTGTCCGAACCGATCCAGCGCGGCATTCATGCGATCTAGGGCCGATATTGCGCAACCCGCGACACGCGGCGCAAGGCGGCGATAGAGCCATTCGGCATCGAGATTCGCGCTCGGCAGTTCTGGCGGGTAACGCCCCGTCAGGTTCAACCAGACGAAGGCCAGGGCCGAGAAGAACAGGAGCTGGGTCTGCGTGATGACATGGCTCCAGTCATAGGGATGGTATTCGGCTTCGTAGGGCAGCAGGCCATACAGAACATCCGGGTAGCTGCCGATGCCGATACACAGTACGGCGGCGACCCCCATCGCCAGCAGCATGTTGAGCGGCGGCTCGGTCGTGCGAATGCCTGAATCATGCGCAAAGAAGGCGAAAAAGGGAATCTTGATTCCGGCATGATGGAAGACGCCAGCCGAGGCAAAGAGCAGGGCCAGCCAGATCACCGGATAGCCTTCGTCCATGGCCGCCTGCATCACCATGGACTTGGAGACGAAGCCGCTGAACAGAGGAAAGGCGCTGATCGAGGCCGCGCCGACGATGCAGAGGACCGTCGTGATCGGCATGGACTTGTAGAGTCCGCCCAGTTCCGAGCCGTTGATCCGCCCGGTCATATGCAGCACGGCGCCCATGCTCATCATCAGCAGGCCCTTGAAGATCACATCGTTGAAGGCATGGCTGACCGCACCGTTGAGCGCCAGGGCCGTGCCGATACCGATGCCGCAGACCATGAAGCCGATCTGGTTGATCATGCTGTAGGCGAGCACCCGGCGCAGGTCGTTCTCGATCACCGCATAGAAGATCGGGAACATGGCCATCGCCCCGCCGATATAGATCAGCAGTTCGGTGCCGGGATAGGCGCGAGCCAGGGCATAGACTGCGACCTTGGTGGTGAAGGCGGAGAGGAAGACGGTGCCGGTCGGAGTCGCCTCAGGATAGGCGTCGGTCAGCCAGTTATGCAGGAAGGGGAAGGCCGCCTTGACCCCGAGGGCGAGGAGGATCAGCCAGCCGGCCAGACCGGCTTCGAGCCCGATATAGGAGAATTCCAGGGAGCCAGTTTCCCACAGCCGCACCAGCGCGCCGGCCAGCAGGATGACGCCCGAGAAGACGTTGATCAGCAGATAGCGGAAGCCGGCGGCAATGGCGCGCGGCGTGCGCCGGGCCCAGATCAGGAAGACCGAGCTGATCGCCAGCAATTCCCAAAAGATGAACAGGGTGATGAAATCGCCAGCGAAGACCGCACCCAGGGCGCTGCCGGCATAGGCCAGGGCGGCGACCTGTTGGGTCGTGTCGCGCAGATGGCTCGAATAGACGAGGCCGATGAAGGCCGCGATGTGGAACAGCCAGCCGAACAGCATGGCAAGTTCGTCCGCGCGCACAAGGACGAGAGTGAAGTCGAGAATTTTCAGCGTCTCCGACGCGCCGGGCATGCCGAACCATAGATTCGCGAAACCCAGGATCGGGACCAGGATCGCGACCCCTGCCTGCGCGCGGCCGCGCAGAACGGCGACGACTAGCGCGCCGAGGAAGAAGGGCAGGAAGGGCGGGAGGGCAAATTCCATCAGGCGTCGTTCCTCCGAACGGTCAGGAGGTTCGCGCGCTCAAGCATCGTCGCCCCGCTCGGCCCTATCGCGCTTGCGCTCGTAATAATCCTCGTCGCGCATCAGAACCTTGCGCATCTGCTTGGCGATCAGGACCAGCAGGACGCAGGCGACGAAGCCGTAGACGGGATAGAAGCCCCAGAAACCTTCCCATTCGTTCAAGGCGTGGCGGTGATAGAGGAAGTCGACGAGAAACAGCAAGCCGCAGACCGCGTAGAAGGCGCGGAGCAGCTTCTTCACATTGCCCCAATCGTCGAACCAGCCGGGCTTGTCGTCCTTGGGCGCGGTCATGGTCAGCTCCCGAGTCCGGGGATGAGGGAGAGGAGCCGGTAGAACGGCCCCGGGAAGAAGAAGAGGGCGACGCTGGCCAGGGCCGTGAAGCCCAGGGCGCCGACGCAGAGCCAGGGCGCTTCCTTGATGCCCGTCCCCCAGACGCCGCGCTCCTCATCGCTGGCGAAGAAGGCGCGCACGGGGATCGGCAGGAGATAGGCGATGTTGAGCAGGGAACTGATCAGCAGGGCGCCAAGCACGACATAATGATGCGATTCAAGGCTGCCCAGGGCGAGATACCATTTGCTCCACATGCCGCCGGCCAGGGGCAGGCCGATGATGCTCATCGAAGCGACGAAGAAGGCCGCCATAGTGAAAGGCATCGCGCGGCCGATGCCGCGCATCTTGCTGATCTCCTTGGTCTTGTGCGCTGCATCGATGGCGCCGGCGCAGAAGAACAAGGTGATCTTGGCGAAGGCGTGCATCAGAAGATGCAAACCGGCGCCCATCACCGCGACCCCGTTGGCCATCATCGCGCCGACGACGATGTAGGAGAGCTGGCTGACCGTGGAATAGGCCAGCCGCCGCTTCAGATTGTCCTGGCGCATGGCAATGAGGGAGGCGAGCAGGATGGTCGCCGCCGCGACATAGGTCAGGAACTCGCCCGCCGCCAAGGTCCGCACGAGGTCGAGGCCGAAGACATAGAGCGCGACCTTGAGCACGGTGAAGACACCGGCCTTCACGACGGCGACGGCGTGGAGCAAGGCGCTGACCGGCGTGGGCGCGACCATTGCGGCTGGGAGCCAGCGGTGGAATGGCATGAGCGCGGCCTTGCCGATGCCGAAGACGTAGAGCAGCAGCAACGCGCTCAGCACGAGATCGGAAGCCGTGCCGGTTAGGATGCCGCCATCGGCGAAATCGGTCGTGCCGGCGACCGCCCAGGTGCCGACCAAAGCGACGAGCTGCAGAGAGATCGAGGTGAAGAGCAGGATGCCGAGATAGGTTCGTCCGCCCTTGAGCGCCGTCGGCGTGCCGGCATGGGTGACCAGCGGATAGGTCGATAGGGTCAACACCTCGTAGAAGATGAACAAGGTGAACATATTGCCGGCAAAGGCGACGCCCAGGGCGCTCGATATGGCGATGGCGAAACAGGCGTAGAAGCGGGTCTGGTTATGCTCCTGCTTCGCGCGCATATAGCCGATCGAGTAGACCGAATTGACGATCCACAGAAAGCTCGCGATGAGGCCGAACAGCATACCCAGCGGCTCGACCTCGAAGACCAAGGGCAGGCCGGGGGCGACCGAAAGCAGGGCGAGGGAGGGCCGCACCCCTTCCGTCACGGGGCCGTAGAGCGAGCTGACGATCAGGAAAAGCGCGATGGCGGTTACGAGGGTGACGCCCTCCCGCAGGTTCGGCCAGCGCCCGACCAGCACCATGCCGAACGCGCCGGCAAGCGGCAGGAACAGGGCCAGGGCGATTGTGGTGCCGCCGCTCATGGATTGGCCTGCATCAAGGCGGTGGCGGCGCGGAAGGCCGTGTCAACGGTGAGTTCGGCGTCGATGCCGAAATAGACGCAGGCGCCGACCAGCACCCAGGTTGGCAGCAGCATGGACAGCGGCGCCTCGGTCGCCCGAGCGGCTTCCGCCGTCGGTTCGCGGAAATAGGCCGTCTCGACCACGCGCCAGATATAGGCGACGGCGAACAGGCTGCTGAGCACGACGAGCACGCCGAAGTGCCAAAGCCCGGCCTCGAAGGACGCTCGGATCAGGTAGAGCTTGGAGATGAAGCCGACGGTCAGCGGCACCCCGATCAGGCTGAGCCCGCCCAGGACGAAGGCGGCCATGGTCCAGGGCATGGTGCGCGCGATACCGCCCATCGATTCGAGGCGTACCGATCCCGTGCGCAGGAAGACACAGCCGATCGCCATGAAAAGCCCGCCTTTCATCAGCGCGTGATTGAACAGGTGGATCAGGCCGGCGGCGACGCCGCCCGTGGTCGCGAGGCCGATCCCCAGAATCATGTAGCCGATCTGCGCGACGCTGGAATAGGCCAGCATCCGCTTGACGTTGTTCTGGAAGATCGCGATGGCCGAGGCGACGAACATCGCGGCCACCGCGAGGGCCAGCAGCATGGCGTCGAGTGGCATGGCGGTGAAGGCGAAACTCGCGCCGAACACCGTGAAGATGAAGCGCAGCAGGATATAGACGCCGACCTTGGTCGCGGTCGCCGCCAGAAAGGCCGTCACGGCCGAGGGCGCGTGGGTATAGGCGGCAGGCAGCCAGACATGGAGAGGAAAGAGCGCCAGCTTGAGCGCGGCGCCCAGGCCCAGGAAGGCGAAGGCGACAAGGACGGTCCGGTTGGTGTCCGGCTCGGGCAGGCGGGCCGCGATATCGGCCATGTTGAGCGAGCCGGTGACGAGATAGAGCAGGCCGATACCGATGACGATGCTCGTCGCTCCGATGGTGCCCATGACCAGGTATTGGAAGGCGGCGGTCAGCGCACGGCGGTCCCGCCCCAGGGCGATCAGCACATAGGAGGAGAGCGACGAGATTTCCAGGAAGACGAAGAGGTTGAAGGCATCGCCTGTCGCCACCACGCCCAGCAGGCCGCAGAGGCAGAGCAGATAACAGGTGTAGAAAAGATAGTGCCGCGCCGGATCGATCTCGGCCGTCACGCTCGCCTTGGCATAGGGCATGACGACCGACCCGATACCGGAGACGATGACGAGGACGATGGCCGAGGTCATGCCGATCCGATACTCGATGCCCCAGGGCGCGGGCCAGCCGCCCATCTCGTAGACGATTGTTCCCACACCCTCCAGCCGGATCAGGAGCGCGACCGACATGGCGAAACAAACCCAGGTCACGACCAGGGCGAAGAGCCAAGACAAGGTGGGCCGGCGCAGCAGCACGCAGACCGGGGCGGCGATCAGCGGCAGGACGACCTGCAACGCCAGCAGGTGCTGGGAAACGAATTGCGCGATCACAGCGACTCGTCCTGGCGCTGGATCTCGTCCTCTTCGATCGTGCCATAGGCTTCGCGGATGCGGACCACCAGGGCGAGGCCCAGGGCGGTAGTCGCCACGCCGACCACGATGGCGGTCAGGATCAGGACATGGGGCAGGGGGTTGGAATAGACCTTGAAGCCGCCTTCCAGGATCGGTGCCGTGCCCCCGATGATCTTGCCCATGGTGATGTAGAGCACGAATACGGAAGCCTGAAATACGTTCAGGCCGACGATCTTCTTCACCAGATTGCCGCGCGTGATGACGATATAGAGCCCGGCCATCATCAGCACGACGACGACCGCGTAGTTGTAGAGCCCGGGGTGAATCTCGAAATCCATGGTTGCCTACCGCTGCCGGCTGGCGAAGGCGAAATAGATGGTGATCATGACGGCGGCGACGGTCGTGCCAACGCCGAACTCGATTAGCAGGATGCCGAGATGCTGGCCTTCGACCGCCTCATGGGCGAGGACGTCGTAATCGAGGAAATTCGCGCCCAGCAGGAGGCTGGCCACTCCCGTGCCGGCATAGAGCAGGACACCCGCCGCGATCAGAAAGCGCACGATATCGGGCGGCGCGACCCGCATGGCGTTGTTAACGCCGAAGATCAGGCCATAGAGGACGATGGCGACGGCGAAAATCACCCCGGCCTGGAACCCGCCCCCCGGTCCGTAATCGCCGTGGAACTGAACATAGAGCGCGAAGAGCATGATGTAGGGGATCAGCAGCTTGCACACCACGCGCAGCACCATGTTGCTGCTTCTCAGGCCGCTTTCCCTCATGCCGGTCCACCGCCCGGCGCGTCGTCCTCGCCGGCTTTTCCGATCTGTCCCGGGGCCGGTTTGCGGCTGCGCCGGCGTCGGATGCCCAGGAGGGTCAGAATCCCGATTCCGGCGGTGAAGATCACCGTTACCTCGCCCAGGGTGTCATAGCCGCGATAGCTGGCCAGGACGCTGGTGACGATATTCGGCAGGCCGATTTCCTCGGCCGAGTCCTCGATATAGCGGGGCGCGACATGTTCGTGGATCGGCGAATCGGGATCGCCGAAGGCCGGCATGTCGGCGGTGCCGTAAATCAGGGCGATCCCGGTCAGGGCGACGAGGACGAGCGGAAATCGCGGCAGGGCGCGGATCTTCTCGTGCTGGGTCGTCAGGGCCAGGGTGCTCAGCAGCAGGATGGTCGAGATGCCCGCGCCGACGGCGGCCTCGGTAAAGGCCACGTCGACCGCGTCCAGTACGACGAACAGGATCGCGGCCAGCAGGCTGTAGAAACCGCTGAGCATGACCACGGCGACCAGGTTGTGCAGGCGGATAATGGCCAGCACGGTGATCGCCATGAGGGCGAGCAGGACGATATTGATCAGCCCTTCGATGACGCATCCTCCCGGGCCGTTGCCTTCTCTTCCTTCGATGGGCCGGGGCCGGTCGAATAGACCTCGGAATCGCGCGGCTCGCCCTTGCGCCAAGGTGTCAACCCGCCGGCCAGGGCGGCCTGGGCCAGGGCGTGGGTAGCGGTCGGGCTCGAAAAGACGGCGAAGAGCAGAATGAACGCCAGCTTGGCGGTGATCAGGGTGAAACCCTCATGCAGAGCCAGACCTGCCAGGATCAGGCCGGCGCCCATGGTGTCGGCCACGCCGGCCGCATGCATCCGGGTGAACATGTCGGGCATGCGCAGCAGGCCGATACCCCCGACCAGGCAGAAGAAGGCGCCGGCGATCACGCAGACCCCGCCCAGAATTTCGGCCGCCATACCGATCGTCGTTCCGATACCGTCTTGTGCCAGCGCTTCCATCAGGCGGCGCCCTCTTCGTCGTCTTCCTCGTATTCCAGGCCGCGGCCCAGATCGCCGAACTTGAAGAATTTGAGGGCGGCGATGGTGCCGATGAAGTTGACCAGGGCATAAAGGATGGCGATGTCGAGAAACTCGGGCCGGCCGAACAGGAATCCGATGACGGCGATCACCAGCACGGTCTCGGTGCCGAAACTGTTCAGCGCCAGGATCCGGTCGTAGATAGTCGGGCCGATCCAGGCGCGGCCGAGGGCCATGGCCATGGCGACCAGCAGGGCGAGGGTGACGGCTGCGTAGATCACGCGGGATCGCCAATCATGCGGCAGACCCGCCGGGCCATGCGTCCGGTATCCAACTCCGCGGCCCCCTCTGCGGTCAGGGCGTGGACGACGATGCGTCCCGGCACGAGGACCATTGCGACTGTGCCGGGGGTCAAGGTGATCCAGTTGGCGTAGATGACCTGGCCCAGTTCGTTCGACTGGGTCGCGGGCACTTCGGTCACGCGCGGGTCGATGGGCAGGGAGGGGGTTAGAATACGCCGGGTCACGTCGATATTGGATTTCACGATTTCCCAGGCCAGCCAGACCCAGTACCAGAGGGCCTTCCAGGTCAGGTGGATCGGATGGCCCTCGCGGTCGATCGTGTCCATGCGGCAGCACACACCGACCACGGCGGCGCAGGACAGCGCGCCGAGGGCCAGCAGCAAGGGGTCGTAATGCCCCGACAGGAGAAGCCAGGTGCCGTAAAGCAGCAGGCCCAGGCTCATGACACGCAACACTTTGCGGCACCTCATCCCATCTCGAAACCCCGCGCCGCTCTTCCCTGCGGCCGCCTCGGAATATGGTGCAGGAGGCGCGGTCAGTCAAAGCGGGACCGGGGGCGATCCTGGCGAATTCGTGTCGGGTCTTATTGATCGCCGCGCGCTCTTCGGGGAAGGTCCGGCATGGGTCGCCTGCGACCCTGACCTTTGCTAGCAATGCGGAGCCGTTCGCTGATGTCTCTCCCATCCCATGCACGGACCGTCATCGTCGGTGGCGGCATCGCGGGGGTCAGCGCAGCCTATCATCTCGCGAAGCTTGGGCGGAAAGACATTGTGCTGGTCGAGCGGCATCAGTTGACCTCCGGCACCACCTGGCATGCCGCCGGGCTGATCATGCAGCTTCGCTCGACTCACGCGATGACCGAATTGGCGCGCTACAACGTCGATCTCTATTCCAGCCTGGAGGCCGAGACCGGCCAGGCGACGGGCTTCAAGCAGAACGGCACCCTGGGGGTTGCGCGCACCAAGGACCGCCTGTTCGAGACCAGAAAGCTGGCCTCGATCGCCAAAAGCACGGGCATCGAGGCGGAGATGATCGGTCCTGCCGAAGCCAAAGCTCTCTATCCGGCAATCGACGAGAGCGTGATTGAGGGCGCGATCTTCATTCCCAAGGACGGCCAGACCAATCCGGTCGACACCACCATGTCCCTGATCGCCGGGGCGCGGCAGCGCGGCGTGAAGACCTTCGAGGAGACACTGGTCGAGCGATTAGAGAGGTTGCCGGGCGGGGAATACGAAGTTCGGACGACGAGGGGAACGATCCGCTGCGAGACCATCGTGCTGGCCTGCGGGCTATGGACCCGCGGTCTTGCCGCGCAACTCGGTGTGCAAGTCCCGCTCTATCCTTGCGAACATTTCTACGTGGTGACAGAGCCGCTGGCGGCGGCGACACCGAACCTGCCGGTGCTGCGCGACACGGATGGCCATATCTACGTCAAGGAGGACGCGGGCAAATGGCTGGTCGGTGCCTTCGAGCCCTGGGGCAAGGCGCTGGCGATGGAAAAGCTGCCTCCCAACCAACCCTTCATCGAACTGGCCGAGGACTGGGACCATTTCGAACTGCCCTTCACGATGGCGACGGAGATCCTGCCCGCACTCGGCCAGGCCGGGATCGCCAAATTTTTCAATGGCCCTGAGAGCTTCACCCCGGACCTTCTCTTTGCCCTGGGCGAGGCGCCGGGCCTGCCGGGCTGCTTCATCTCGGCTGGCTACAACTCGGAAGGCATCGAGTTCGGCGCCGGCGCTGGGCGGGCCCTGGCCGAGTGGATCGTCGAAGGCGCGCCGACCATGGACCTGAGCCATGTCGACGTGGCGCGCTTTCATCCTTTCCAGTGCAATCGGCGCTATCTCCATGAACGGGTCGCCGAGGTGTTGGGCCTGCACTACAAGCCCCATTGGCCGCATTACCAACCGGTCACGGCGCGCGGCGTCAGGCGCAGCATTCTGCATGACCGCTGGGCCGCGCTGGGCGCCAGTTTCGGCGAGGGCATGGGCTGGGAGCGGCCGATGTGGTTCGCGGGCGAGGGCGAACCGACGGAAAACATCTATTCCCACACCAGGCCCAACTGGTTCGAGCACACAGCAAGGGAGTGCCGGGCGGCGCGCGAGGCGGCGATCCTTCTCGACCAGAGTTCCTTCGGTAAACACCTGATCCAGGGGCGCGATGCCTGCGCCTCTTTGCAGCGCCTCTGCGCGGGCGATGTCGATGTGCCGGTCGGCAAGCTGGTTTACACCCACATGCTGAACGCGCGCGGCGGGATCGAGACGGATATCACCGTCAACCGTCTGGCCGAGGACCGTTACCTGGTCATCTCCTCGGCCACGACCCATGCCCGCGACAAGGCCTGGATCGAGCGGTATATCGCGGGCGACGCGCATGTGACCCTGACCGACGTCACCTCGGGTTACGCCGTGCTGTCGCTGCAGGGTCCGCGCTCGCGCGAGATTCTGGCCCGGGTCACGGATGCCGATCTGTCCAACGATGCCTTTCCCTTCGCCACTTCTCAAGAAATCGACATCGGTTATGGCCGGGCGATTGCCAATCGCCTGACCTATGTCGGTGAATTAGGCTGGGAATTGCACATCCCGACCGAGTTTGCGCCCGGCGTTTTCGAATCTGTGATGGCGGCGGGCGCCGATTCCGGCCTCGAGCCGGCCGGCTACCACGCGCTGGAGCATCTGCGTTCGGAGCGCGCCTACCGGGAATACCAGTTCGATCTGACGCCGGAGGACACGCCCTTCGAGGCCGGACTCGGTTTTACGGTGAACCTGGACAAGCCGGGCGGTTTCCTCGGGCGCGAGGCGCTGCTGCGCCAGAAGGAAGCGGGGCCGCTGACCAAGCGCCTTGTGATGTTCATGCTGAAGGATCCGGCGCCGGTGTTGTTCCATGAGGAACCGATCCACCGCGACGGCGAGATCCTTGGCTATATCAGTTCGGGCGCCTACGGCTTCACGTTGGGGCGATCGGTCGGCATGGGCTATGTCCGCCATGCAGGGGGCGTCACCAAGGACTTCGTCCAGAGCGGCGACTGGGATATCGAGATCGCCTGCGAGCGTTTTCCGGCGGAGGCCTCCCTGCGTGCCTTTTTTGACCCCTCGGGCAAGCGGGCGATGTGTTAGACCCGCCTGTGGCGCGGCGTGGAGAATTTGCGGATCCTTGATGTGGGGGGCATGAAATGACCGAACAGACCCTTGCCGACTTTCTGTCGGAGAGCGAACGCGCGGCGCTTTTTCGCCCGGCCGGCGAGGCGCGTGGCTTGCCGGGGCGCTGTTACGGCGACGCCTTTTACGCCCTGGAACAGACGCATCTGTTTCCCAGGCTCTGGTGCGCCGTCGCCTTCGCGAGCGATCTGCCCGAACCGGGCGATATGGTGCCGGTCGATCTGGCCGGCTGGCCGTTGGTCCTGGTGCGGGGCGGCGACGGCAGGATCCGCGCCTTCCACTATCTGCCCGCACCGGGCGCTGCGTCTGGTGGCCGAGCCGTGCAAGGGGCGCAGCGCCCTGGTCTGCCCTTGGCACGCCTGGACCTACGACCTCGATGGGCGGCTGCTGGCGACGCCGAAGATTGGCGGCGACCGGCGCAATTCCGATCCGGCCATCGACATCACCGGCCTGGACCTGCGCGAGATCGCCTGCGGTCAATGGCTCGACCTCGTCTATGTGAATATCGACGGCAAGGCCGAGACTTTCGACCGGCATATGGCCCCCCTGAACGATCTTCTTGCCGACTACGAATTTTCCTCGCTGCGCTATTCGGGTCAGCAATGGGGCTGCGACTATCCGGGCAACTGGAAGGTCTCGGTCGAGGGCGCGATCGAGGATTACCACCTGACCTGGGGGCATCCGCAGATCGTCCAGGGCGCGCGCGAGAACAACCCGCGCCTCCACAATGCCGACCGGGTCTTCTTCGCCAATTCCTCGGCGCGCGCCTACCGCGACGCGAAGAAGGACGCGGGCGCCGTCATGGGGCACGATTCCCGCTTCCCCGCCCTGCTCGACCCGAAGGCGGAACAGCGGACCTATTTCATGAGCCTGTTCCCGACCGGCTGCTTCCAGACTCGCCACAATCAGGTCCTCCAGGGCCTTGTGCTGCCCGACGGGGCCGAGAACACGAAGGTCGTCTTCCGGCATTATTACGGCGGCGATGCCGCGACCGATCCGGCGCTGGAGGAGGAGCGGCGGCGGCAGGAGGCGCAATGGCGTCTGGTCTTCGAGCAGGACATCCCCTTCGTCCGCAGCGTCCATGAGAACTACAAACGGCGCGACGCGGCGGGAATCGAAACTCGCTTCTCTCCGCTCTGGGAAGCGAATGTCCAACGGTTCCAGCAAACGGTCGTCGAGACCCTGGACGGCTGACTCCGCGCCCGCGGGTCCGGATTGACGCGCGGCGATTGGCATTGCCGCGGCCATCGGCGAAGCTGTGCCGAGTTTGCCCGAAACAGAATGAGAAGCCGGCCGCGTGATCGCCGCCACCGCCGCATGGTTCGAGCGTCATTCGACGCGGGTGCTCGTTGCTTCGATCTTCGTCGGGTTGGCCTGGCAGGATCTGGCAGAGCTGTTGCGCCCAGCCGTTCTGCCTCTCTCGATCCTGACCATGACATTCGCCTGCGTGCGCATGGACTGGTCCCTGATCGCCGCGCATCTGCGCCGGCCCTTCTCGCTCCTGGCCATCCTCGCCTGGCTGCTGATCGGCGCGCCATTGCTGGTCTACGGGGTTTGCCTGGTCTTGCTGGAACCCGGCTCGCCGCTTTTCGCGGGACTGATGCTCAACGCCGTCTCGCCGCCC
>Ga0114999_10006153_pt1 | contig 13923 bp, 14 predicted proteins | sample ArcticOcean_MG_C_3_FD_89820 | JGI IMG/M metagenome (GOLD analysis project Ga0114999, IMG submission 89820) | Marine microbial communities from western Arctic Ocean - ArcticOcean_MG_CB8_126 | ecosystem: Environmental > Aquatic > Marine > Oceanic | place: Arctic Ocean: Canada Basin | collected...
AAGTGGCCCGTTCCTGGAACATTGCTAATAGAAATCCCGTGCTCCTTAGCTATCTTCTGTACTACTGGACTGGACTTCGCTTTTAATCTTTCAGCCTCAGAATTCTTTCTATTCCTTTTCTCTATTACAGCTGTCTGGCCCGACTCTCCCAAAGATTTTTGGCCCATAAAACCAGTGGGAATTTTTTTGGGAGATTGTTGATTATTCGATTCTTCAATAGAGGAAACCTCTTCCGCTTCGCCCTCTGTATCTACATAGGCGAGAACTGTACCAATCTCAACTGTTCGGCCTTCCTCAACACAAATCTCGACAAGGACTCCTGCGACCGGGGAAGGAATTTCCGCATCTACTTTGTCAGTCGATATTTCTAAAATTGGTTCGTCTTTATTTATACGATGGCCAACCGTTCTTAGCCATTTGGAAACAGTTCCTTCAGTTATGGATTCCCCCATCTGAGGCATGGGAACTTTGAATAGACTCATTGCCATTTCTCCATGTCTATTATGGATATTCTGAGATATGAGGTTGCCACTTGTTTCCGATCGAAAATCATTTTATGCCTACCCTAAAACTGTAAGCTTTCTTAAAACTATCTTCAGGAATTCCCCTCTAAAAAACGGATTTCTTAAGACCTTGGTACATGTCAGTCTCTCTCCTGGATATCAGGATTCTCTTCTTCCAGTCCAATTTCATCATTTTCAGAGTTATTCTCTTCCAGTGTTGGAAGAATGGGTTGTCCCGCAGGTGCTATCGGAGCCAACTCTTGGAGCAGTACCGATTCAGGCTGTTGGCTTCTGGAGGACATGATGGACAATATGAGCGCAAGGGCCATAAAGACTGCACCCGTCGTCCAAGTTGTCCTAGTTAGAACAGTGGTGGCTTGACGACCAGCTAGTATGCCATCTGTGGCGGTCGATCCACCTCCCATAGCCGCCAATCCTCCTCCCTTGCCCGACTGCAATAGCACGACAATGGCCAATATGATTCCGTCAAGCAGCAGAAGCGTCAGCAAAAAACTATACATAAATGTCTTCTTTTAAAGTGATCCTGTTAGAAGCGGTAAAAATCGCAAGGACTTTTACTGGTGTCAAGTTACTAAGCTCTATAGTGAAGCGGATTCAATGATCTTCGAAAAACTCATAGGGTCCAGGCTTGCTCCCCCCACAAGAAGACCATCAACATTTGACAATTTTAGCAAATCTTTCGCATTATTTTCATTGACACTCCCTCCGTAAAGTATCGGTATTGAAGAAGAAAATGCCTCTCCTATTTTCTCTTTCATCCAAATACGAATGAGAGAATGAGCCTCTTCAATTTCATCTGGTTCGGGAAGCATACCAGTTCCTATAGCCCAAACCGGCTCATAGGCAAACAGTATACTTCCTGGTTTTTGGTCAGAAATTTCAGACAGAATCGAATCTAATTGTTGGGTAATGATAGTTTCTGTATCCCCTCTCACCCTCTCTATTTTTGTTTCTCCAACACAAACTACTGGCTTCAGTCCAGCAGTGATGGAGGTAGAGACTTTATTCTTTACCTGATGGTTTGATTCTCCGAAAAGATGCCTCCTCTCAGAGTGTCCGATAAGCGCAAATTCTGCTCCTACAGATACAGCCATCGTTGCCGAATGTTCTCCAGTGAACGCACCTTCTAGTTCCCAGTATATATTTTGAATTCCCAATCCAATGTCAGTGTGTTTTCCAATACTAGTCGACATAACCTCTAGTGAAATCGCTGGAGGAAACAAAAGTATTCGAGGCAAATCTCTCTCGGATAAGAGAGGTAAAAATTTCCCTAGAAACTCTCTGGTTTCACTTGGTCCATGATGCATCTTCCAATTGGCCACGATCGTCTTAGTCTTCACTTTGATTGTTTTCCGATTTTCTGTTTTATTTTCATCATTATTCATCAGACAATGCTTCATATCCTGGTAGAGTTTTCCCTGAAAGAAATTCCAATGTAGCCCCTCCTCCGGTTGAAACATGCGTCATTTTTGTAAAAACACCAGCAGCCTTGGCAGCAGCAGAGGAATCACCTCCCCCTAAAATCACATATGACCCTTGTTTAGCCGCTTCCGCGGCGGCTTCAGCCAGTCGAAACGTACCTGTAGCAAAAGAGGGGATTTCAAATATTCCCATTGGTCCATTCCAAATCAAAGTTTTTGATCTCACAATAATTTCCGAAAATACTTGGATAGTTTGATCGCCAATATCCACTACCTTGTCCGACTCACCTATTTCTCCAATTTTCCGGTGCTCCGGACTAATTCCCGGCCCGATAGCTTTCGCCGTCATTACATCTATAGGCAAAAGCAATTTGTCTTTAAATTCCCTCAAAAGATCCTGCGCGAAATCAACAAATTTTTCTTCTACCAGAGATTCTCCAACATTGTGTCCCATGGCTAGAAAAAACGTATTGGACATAGCACCACCAATCAACAAACTGTCTACTCGCCTAAGTAATTCTTCAATCAAGTCAATTTTTCCGGAAATCTTTGCTCCTCCGATAACACCAACCAGAGGACGTGCCGGTTCTGAGAGCACCTTACTCAAGACCTTGATTTCAGTTTCCATCAGAAACCCTGCGACCGATATACCTCCGCACTTCTTAGTCGTTTTTGAAACGCCGGTTGTGGAAGCATGGGATCGATGAGCCATGCCAAAAGCATCATTGACAAAAATATCCGCTTCGTGACGGATTTCATCCGACCAAAGCATGTCATTTTCAGTTTCTTCTGGATGAAATCTTGTATTCTCGAGAAGAAGGACATCACCATTGCTCAGGCCTGAAACAGCTTCTCTAGCCTTTGGACCAACTACTTCAGAGCAAAATTCGACTTTTTTATCCAAGAATCGCTGTAAATATCCTACTATCGGATAGAGAGACAGTCCTGGCTCACGCCTCCCTCCGGGACGTCCCAGATGCGAGATTAAAACAAGCTTGGCACCAGCAGATATAAGATATTCTAACGTGGGGATAGTTCGCTCAACCCGACTGAGATCAGTCACCCGGCAAAGATTATCTAAGGGAACGTTGTAGTCCACTCGGACCAGTACGATCCGGCCAGTCATAGAATCGGGTGAAATATTCCTTAATAGCTTTTTTTTCATTAGAGCGAGTAGACTGTCCTTCCTATTAAGATCCATTTCCTACTGATATTAAGCGTAACGATCTTAGGGAGAAACTATGAGCCATAAGTACTTCTCTAGAGACGTTGGCCTATATAAGCCGCCAAATCTACGACCCTACAAGAATAACCCCATTCGTTGTCATACCATGAAAGAATTTTGACCATATGATCATTCATAACACTGGTACTCAGAGCATCTACTACAGAACTATGTGTATTCCCAAGAAAATCCACGGAAACCAAAGGTTTATCGCACACATCCAAAATTCCATTCAAAGTCGTCAGCGAAGCTTCTCTCAAAGCATCATTAACCATATCTGCAGTAATCTCACTCTCTACCTGAGCAACCAAGTCGATGACGGAAACATCAGCTGTCGGTACTCGAATAGCCATGCCATCTATTTTCCCTTCAACTTCAGGGATTACTAGTGCAGTAGCTTTAGCGGCACCAGTAGTAGTCGGAATCATAGAAAGTGCAGCCGCCCTTGCCCGGCGCTTATCTTTCTTGGGAATATCCAAAAGTACTTGATCGTTAGTATAAGCGTGTACTGTAGTCATGAGGCCATGTACGAAACCAAACGAATCGTTTAGAACTTTTATCACGGGAGCCAGACAATTCGTGGTGCAACTTGCATTCGAGATTACATCGTGACGCTGACTGTCATATTCTCCTTCATTAACTCCAAGGACAATTGTTTTATCCTCATTTTTTCCTGGAGCACTGATTATCACTTTCTTAGCTCCAGCCTCTAAATGTTTAGCGGCTTGTTCACGCTCTCGGAAAAACCCAGTCGATTCCACTACTAAATCTACTCCCAGTTGTTTCCAAGGCAGTCGTGCAGGATCGCGTTCCGAAAATACTTTGACAGATTCACCATCTATAACCAGTCCTCCGTCGTCGGTAACGACTTCACCACCATAGGTTCCATGGACTGAATCATACTTAAACAGATGAGCCAGCATGTCCTTTTCCGTGAGGTCGTTAACAGCTATGATTTCAAGATCATGGGTCTCACATTGCTTGACTACCCTGGCTACGTTCCTGCCTATCCGTCCAAACCCGTTAATAGCAACTCGGATCGACACCTACTGACCTCCTATATCTGAAATAGTTGGGTTATAAAGCCACAACCATTTGTTAGTTTGCAATTTACCTAGAGTGAATAATGATGATTTTAGGATGACGAGTGTATCACTCATCTAGTAATAACACTTTCCAGAGTTAGTCGCATGGTGTCAAGAGGTGCCGGTTTATCCCACCAACGCTCGAAGGATACTGCAGCTTGTTGCAAGAGCATCTCGGTACCATCTACCCCTGGAAAATTATTTTTCTTGGCATATTTCACAAACCTCGTTAATTCTTTCCCATAAACCAAGTCCATAACGCCACCCACCCTAGACGGAAGACTCAAGTCAAAGGGAATTTCATCATTTGCGTTCAACCCCATACTGGTCCCATTAATTATCAAATCGAATTCACAGCCTTTGACGTCCTGGATGCTCTTTACAACCCTGATCTTGGCGTTTCCAAAATGATCGGCAACAATCTTAGCCCGACTCAATGTCCTATTCAAGAGAATAATTTCACCTATTTCATCATTCAAAAGACTCATCAGTACCGCCCTGACTACTCCACCAGCTCCCAACACTAGCACTTTAAATCCCTTGGGAGATCTACCCAAAAAAGACCGACAAGCTCTCCTGAACCCTTCAACATCTGTGTTGTCTCCAAAGATTTCACCGTTTCTCGTCCAAAAAGTGTTACAGGCTCCAGTTCTTAATACAGCTTCAGAAGCTCGATCTATTATCTTCACAGCTGCTTCCTTGTACGGAACAGTCACATTACCGCCCAACCCTAATTCAGTTAATTCTTTCATGAGCCTTCCCAAGTCAGACTCTTCACAGCAACAGGTATTATAGACTCGTGGAACTTGCGCGCTCTTAAAAGCCGCGTTCTGGATCAGTGGAGACAAAGAATGTTTGACTGGATTTCCTAGGAGCAGGAAACTGTCGTTTGCTAGCACGCTCAAATCCATATATCAGTTTTCTCGGACGTCATCATCTGAGATGAGGCATCTTAAGGTTTCTTGAATAAGGCTACAAAGCACATTGAAAACCTCCGAATATACGATTTCATCACACCCAAAGGGGTCTAGTACATCTTTTTTTAGTGTGACCACTTTTTCTCCTCCACCTAAATATAGAACCCGGTCGATGTGATGAGCCTCCATGACTATAACCACTTCTGCCCATGCGACGAGTTCCTCATCCAGCAGTTCACTTCTATGGCCACTTAGATCAAGTCCAGCTCTAGACGCTACGACCGATGCCTTTCCACTAGCTCTGGCCCCCGGAAAGGCTGCGACCCCAGCCGAACGGACAGATACAGCTGGCAATCCCTGAGACGCGAGAAAATCCTGCGCTATTACTTGGGCCATTGGACTTCTGCAAGTATTGCCTGTACAGACAAAAAGTATCCTTTCTGGCATCGAATTTTCAAGTGTGGACATTCACCGTAACTCCTGGCAAAATTCTCTCTATTTCCCGAAACGGAATAGCACCTTCCCTGAGAATTTCTAATGTCTTTCTCGAACAATCTATTACAGTAGACGGCAACGAATGAGGAAGTGGGCCCATATTCAGCACCATTAAATCCTGTTCCAAAGAAAAATATTTCCTTTTTCTAATATCAGTAGTATCCAGAAGTGGGCGATCCCCTGATATATTAGCACTAGTAGACACCATAGGACCCGCTAGCTCATTCATAAGGGTATACACTACAGGATGAGAGCTGACCCTCACAGCAACTCCCCCTTCCCCATTCCTGACTGATACAGGATAATCAGCATCCGTATCAGACAAAACTATCGTTAATGGTCCTGGCCAAAAAGCATCTGCCAACATTAGCGCTTCAGGAGTCCACCTCAATGCCTCGATAGATTTTCTATCGGGAACCAAAAGCAACATCGGCTTACCGAGAGTACGTCGTTTCAAGCAAGTTATCTTGTTCGTCACATCTCTATCAAGAATTCCTCCAAATCCATAGACGGTCTCAGTCGGATGGATTATCACTCCACCACTCTCCAGGTGTCTGACGATTTCAGCTAGCGGGAATCCTGGGGCTAGAAAGTTTCTAGCATCGATAAATTTCAACTTACTCAAGATTTAGAACAAGCAAGAACGGCTTCAGCCAGATCTAAATCAGGCGGAAACGTGATCTTGAAATTCAACAAAGAGCACTCCACCATTTTCACTTGGCCTCCGGCTCTTTCAACAATGATAGAATCATCGCCAGCAATCCAATCGTTCTGAATAGCTTTATGGTATGCACCGAAGAGTACATCATATGGAAAAACCTGAGGTGTTTGAGCTCTCCAAACATCACTTCTATCTAAAGTTTTCAACACCTGATTATTTTTATCAGTTGCCTTCAGGGTATCGACAACTCGGGTACCTGCCACTGCTCCAAAACCTTCGGAAGCAACTTTAACGCAGTCAAAAATAGTTTTCTTGGAAGTCAAAGGGCGGGCTCCATCATGCACGATTACTAGATCCAGATCCTCAGATAGAGCCTGGATAGCACTCCATACTGAATCTCTCCTGGTGGCGCCACCGATAACCCACTGGACCTTGGAGTCTTGGTTCAACCATGAAGGTTGTTCTTCAAATTGTTTTTGAGGTAAGGCCACAACCAAGTCTTTAACCCATGAATAATTTAAAAAAAGATTCAGTACATGCTTGAGAATAGGTTGTCCAGCTAACTGCAGAAACTGCTTAGGTTTTCCCTCCATACGCTGGCCAGACCCTGCAGCAGGTATCACAACCCCCACTTTCAGATTGTCCAAAAAAGAGCTCGTACTTGATTCTCCAAGCTCGATCACAAATTCTAAATCCCTGGTCCGATAGCGCCGTCCTGGCCTCGAGCCAGAGAATCGAAACGAGTGTATGATTTGTGGAAAACAAGATTGACCGTACCCGTAGGACCATTCCTTTGTTTGCTAATGATGAGTTCCGCTTTCCCTTCTAAAGAGTTGCCGTCTTTATCAACTGGACCAAAGTAATACTCAGGTCTATAGAGAAACATTACAATATCAGCGTCCTGCTCAATCGATCCACTGTCTCGCAGATCTGAAAGTTGTGGTCGTCGGTCAGGCCTTTGTTCTGGAGCCCTGCTCAGCTGGCTGAGGGCAACGACTGGAACTTCTAGTTCGCGAGCTAGCGATTTAAGCCCTCTAGATATTTCGCTGACTTCTTGGACTCTATTTTCAGACCTTCTTTGTGTCCCACTCATCAACTGCATGTAGTCCACCACAATCATACCTAGATTAGTTTCTGTTTTTAATCGCCTGGCTTTAGCTCTCATCTCCAAAACAGTGCTTCCCGGAGAGTCATCTATCCAAAGAGGTGCAGTATTGAGACGACCTGCTGCGACAGCAAGTTTTTTCCATTCATCTTCGTTCATCCTACCTTGACGCAATTTCTGATTATCTACTCGACCTTCGCCACAGAGAAATCTCTGGACCAATTGTTCTTTAGACATTTCCAGAGAAAAAATTGCCACTGGGATCTCATGTCTTATGGCTAGAGATTGAGCCACATTCAAAATCCAAGAAGTTTTCCCCATAGCTGGGCGAGCTGCAACAATGACTAAGTCGCCCTTTTGAAATCCTGTGGTCATTAAATCCAGTTCGCTGAATCCACTGGGAGCACCCGTTATTCCACCGGACGCATCCTGCATTTCCTCAATATTCTCCATTGTCCTGTGGAGTATTTCTTTCACACGAACGAAACCACTACGATCGTGGTTTTCCGCAACCTGAAAAACACTTTGTTCTGCCTGATCCAAGACTTCGTCTACAGTTCTTTCACCTTGGTCCTGAACATCTCTGATTATCCCTGACGCAGCATCAATTAATCTTCTTAGGATTGCTTTATTTTTTACGATCTGGGCGTGATAAGTAATGTTTGCAGCTGTCGGAACCGCATCCAAAAGATCTGATAGATAAGATGCTCCTCCTACCACTTCTAGCCCATCAGTACTTTCCAGTTCTGTCTTTAAAGTAATGGGATCAACCACATCTCCTTGACCAAAAATACGAACCATCGCTCTGAACAACCGCCGATTTCCCTCTCTATAAAACATCGATTCGTCCACTATTTCAATGGCTTTAGTAAGAGCATCCTGATCGATTAGCATGCCTCCCAAAACGGCGACTTCCGCCTCTGCCGAATAAGGATGTTTCCTATCGGAGTCAACCTGCACATTTGGAATTGATGGGGTGTCCATCAGTATTAATCCATTATCTTTCGAAGAAGCTGGAAATCTTCCCAGGTCGGGCGAGTCCATCCCGAATTACGTAGTAACGCAGCAGGGTGATATGTGACCACTAAGGGCACTCCTTTATAAGAATAAGTCGATCCACGGAGTTTTCCGAGAGGGAGCTTCTTCCCTGTTAGAAATTGAGCGGCAAAAGTCCCAACTGCCAGAATAACCTCTGGAGCCACTAAAGCAATCTGCCGTGCCAAGTAAGGTGTGCACGTCTCGATCTCATCGGGCAATGGGTTCCTATTACCTGGAGGTCTACATTTTAGAACATTACATATGTACACGGAATTTTTTCTGGACAAAGAAATTGATGCTAAAAGAAGGTCCAAAAATTTCCCTGCCTGACCAACGAAAGGTATCCCTGCTTCGTCCTCTTTAGCTCCAGGTGCTTCTCCAACTATCATGAGACGTGCATCAACATGTCCGTCAGAAAATACCACCTGGTTTCTTTTCTCGCATAATGCACATTTCTGGCAATGGTTTGCCGTCTCTTCAAGAGATTTATAGTTCATCTCTGAGACTGCTTCACTCCATATTAAGGGTTCCGGAGAATTCTGATCAATTCCCTGGTCAATAGCAGTTCCTGTAGATTTTATATCCTCGCCAATATTAGAGGACATGATTTCTTCCCTCGTCAATCCATCTAGCACAACATCACCCAATCCCAATTCTTTGGAGTAAGACAATAGCTCTACCAAGTTTTTCAAGCTCGGCGATTCAGATTTCATAAGCGATTTTCCAACAGCTGTAGGATATGACTCAAAACTACTTCAGAAACCTCGTGCTTAGTCATCAGGGGCACTTCTTCGCACCGGCCTCCTGGAAACAATAAAATGACACGATTCGTTTCAACGTCAAAGCCAGCATCTGCTTCGGCCGCGCTATTCGCTACAAGAAAATCGAACTGTTTTCTTTTAAGTTTTTTTTGGGCATTTTCCAAGATTGATTCCGTCTCTAGAGCGAAACCTACAGTGATCGAATCTTCCTTCCGGTTACCTAATGTGTCTAAGGCTACATCAGGATTTTCGATTAGATCTAAAGCATATGCTGTATTTTCCTTGGAACGTTTTATTTTTTTATCGTTGACACTCCTAGGACGGTAGTCAGAGACTGCCGCAGCAAAAATCGACACGTCTGCCTTTGGCAGATATTCTGAGACACTAGCCAACATTTCTTGTGCAGTGTTCACCTTTACCAAGTCGATACCATAAGGATCTGGCAATGTCACTGGCCCTGAGATTAGCCTCACGGAAGCACCAAGGCGATAGGCAGCTTGAGCAATCGCAAATCCCATGCGTCCGGAAGAGCGATTGCTGATAAATCGGACTGGATCCATCGACTCTTCTGTCGGGCCAGCTGTCACCAGCACCACCTTGTTCGTTAGTAGAGAAGGGCTAACTAATACTCTGCCTATTTCTTCAATTATTTCTTCGGGATCCAACATCCTTCCCAACCCTTGATTCTCTCCGTATGCCAAAGGCCCCACTCCAGGCCCCGCAACCTTATACGACAAATGATCTGTCAAATGTTTAAGGTTTTCTTGGGTTTGTGGATGGGTGTACATATTCGTGTTCATAGCAGGACAAATTAGTACCGGGGCTCTCGTCGCTAAAATTGTTGTACTAAGCAGATCGTTTGCCCTGCCTTGACTAGCTCTGGAGATAAAATCTGCTGTGGCTGGAGCTACACATACAACATCTGCTTCCGATCCCAGATTAATATGCAACGCTGAATTTTCTACCGAGAACAAATCGGTTAAAGATCTCCTGCCAGTAACTCCTTCAAAAGATAATGGAGAAACAAAATGTCTAGCGCCATCAGTGAGAATCGCGTCTACTTCCGCACCTAGAGAAGTGAGGGATCGCGCAATAGAAACTGCTTTGTAGGCGGCAATACTTCCGGTGACACCAAGCACAATACGGCGCCCTTTCCAGGGTTGCCTAGGATTAAGAAAGCCTGTGGACAAAACACTACTCCATGATCATTCAGATTGCTAATCCGGGAAGCTACAGTCCCCTCTTACGCTTTCCTACTAAACGAAATTCAATCTGACCAGAGGTCAGCGCTTCGAGAGCTTTTGTGGTAAGCTTTTTCTCCTCTCCAAGAGGAAGATTCTCTCTGGGGAGTGCATTGAGTTCCCGAGCATACCTCGCCGACACCAATACTCCAAGATACTTGCTACCCGTATGTGCAGAAGATTCATCGGGTGTAAAAACGCGCATTAAAAAACTCCATTCATTATGATTTATTTCAAAATACCGTCAAGAACCTCATCTATACCAGTCTGAAACTGGCGAATTTTACCTGATAAGTCGATGCCTTCAAGTGTACCTTGGTCTTCAAGGGTTACAATTTTCTGAATCTGACTCACTAGTTGGTCAAGATCTTCATTGACCAACACGTAGTCGAAAGTATTTGCCTGCGCCACTTCCTCTCGGGCATTTCTTAAGCGTTCTATCAATCTGTCTCTCTCTTCTGTCCCTCTGCTCTTGAGCCTTTCAAGTAGCACTTTGGCAGAAGGTGGGATCACAAAAATCATTATAGCGTCCTCGATCTCGCTCTTGACCTGAGTTGCACCCTGGACATCTATGTCCATAATCAAGAATTTTTCCAATCTCGATGCTGTTTCTAATTGCTCTAGCGGTGTACCATATTTCTGACCGTGAACTTCTGCCCATTCTAGAAAACCTCCAGCTTCCTCCATGGTTCTGAAATCGGTTTGAGAAAGAAACAAATAATCCACTCCATGTATTTCGTTCCCTCGGGAACATCGGGTGGTTGCAGAGATTGAGAACACAAATCTTTCATCTTTAGCAACTAACCTTCTGGCCACACTAGTTTTCCCGGCCCCACTTGGTCCAGCCAAAACGATCAGTGGGGTTTTACCAGGCAATCTAGAAGTCATTCCACATTCTCCAACTGCTCCCTGATACACTCTACTTCTTCCTTGCATGCTATGCCAGCGCTTCCAATCACACCGTCATTTGCTTTCGCATTAATGGTGTTAACCTCTCTGTGAATTTCTTGAAGTATGAACCCAAGTTTTTTGCCTGCTACCACAGGAGGATCAGCGTCCAATGTCCCAGAAAACAAGCCTAGATGGGATCGAAGCCTAACAAGTTCCTCGGAGATGTCCCATTTGTCTGCTAAAATAGCAATTTCTCTGGACAGGCGCTCTTGATCGACCCCGCTACTCTCAATCAACTCCATCACGGATCTCTGCAGGCGATCCCGTTCCGAAACCAATCGCTCTGGCGCCCTTTCTTCTATATTTTGTAGTAAATCTCCTAAGAAAACCAACCTTTTCCGTAAATCCTTCTCAATATTAAATCCCTCATCCGTACGGAATACCATGACTTCTTCTAAAGCTATTTTAGTTAAATCAATGATATCTTTCCTTCCAATATTTTCGATCGAGATACTCTCAGTGCCACGCCTAAAACTTTCCCCCACAATGTGAGATAATCCTATTTCTTCTTCGATTCCCAGTTCATTCTTTAGGATTTTTAGTGCTTCCCAATAACACTTAGCTCTCTCGAGGTCGAGTTGAGGCATGTGAGCCAGACCACCGATATCAACACTCTGAATAGAAAGGACATAGTTTACATGCCCTCTTGTGATTGTTTCCTGTAGCACTTTCTGAACCTCTGCTTCGAACCGACCAAAAGGGTTAGGAATCCGGATATTGGCATTGAAAAAACGATGGTTAACCGTTTTGATCTCTACCCGAAAGATAATTCCATCAATAGTCCTTTCGGCTTCGCCGAAACCAGTCATACTCCTAATCATTCGATATTCCACCAGTAATGAACAGCCTCAACTTGAACCATCAGTCTCTCAGAGACTGTGAGATCCACCAACCACAGACACATCATCCTAACCACTTGTCCATAGCTAAATTCCTCCAGTTTATCGATTGAATTCTCTAAGGATAATCAGACGCTGAACGATTGACCTTAGTTATTTAAGACCCACCTGATCCCATAAATAGTCCGAAATCTCGGTTGTATAAGCCCAGGAAAATCATAGTTATCACGCTTGCCCAAAATGTTTTCCCAACGGATGAAGATATTAACAGTCACAATGCGTACCTGCATGTAGGCAAACCATTTTTGAGACGCCGCTACTCTAGTTAATTCAGTTAAATTTGACTCCAAAGTCCTTAGCAACATTGAATCTCTTCCTATTACACCCACCTTACCCCAAACCTCCAAATTCTCTGATTCCTTGAAGAGACCGTGGTAAGTCAAGGCGCCTTTCCAAGCCGTCTTAGGAAGATACGACATCTCTTCCTCCCATACCTGACCTGTACCTTCAATCCCAAACCCATTGATTGGAGTAGGCATCGCTATTCCCATTTCATATCCGTTTTGGATTTTTCCCGGGAGTGACACTACTCTTTTTTCCAAGGATAAACCTAAAGGGCGAAGTGAGTCTGCTGCAGAAGATAAGATAGCTGCTGAAACGTCCACTCCATTCCAAGAGAAATTGACTCCAAAGCGACTCCCATTCTGTTTTGTGAATCTTTCTAAATTCTCTCCCAGTGTATCGGCTTCTCCCAATCCAGATCCTATCTCGGTTTCCCCAATAAACGGTGACCCCACAGTTCCATCTTCAAGGCTGCCAAATAATGAAAACCCGAGAAAAGGGCCTGTTACAGCGTGAATGCCCAGAGACGATACACTACGAGTAGACCAATGTTCGCCTCGCAGAAAACCTTCCACTGTTAGGAGGTTTGCGTAACTGCCACCTAGTTCTAGATCATAGGTTTTTCTCTGTAAATTGCGGCCAGGGAAGAACCTCACATCTCCTTTTGCCCACAACCCACCATTCTCATAACTAGTCCTCGCGCCCAGTTGATTTCTAGAGGCATTAAAGTTTTCATTTTCAGAATTATTCTGAGCTCCAGACAGTGAAGATCCACCCACAAATGCTTCTCCAATTAGCCCATCCAACAATCGCCATCGGCCACGGACATTCCAGTCATTTCTTTTCATCTTTTTTGGGAAATTTACATTGTTATTTTGAGGGGCAGAGCTCCTGAATTCTGCCACCAATCCACCTTTGCTACCCCTAAGAAGTGCATAACGAACTCCAATTCCACTTAAGGATCCCGGGTTTCGAAAGTCAGTGCCTCGCGTTTCAAGGCGGTCCATAGCGAATGTTAAGGATCCCCCTAAGACGTCGGGATGTACCAATTCTGCTCTGAGCAGATTGGTGCCTAAATCCCCAGTGCCAATTTGAATCACTGTCTCAGGTATTGATTCAGTTGGTGCCAAGCTCTGCAGCTCTATTCTCAAACCTGTCATTCGACGCTCGATACGAACTTCTTTTATCCCTGCCAAGGTTATTCTCGAAAGATCCGGAACTCCCGTATCCAAGGGTGTCCATTCAAAACCATCCCAAAATATCTTGATATTGCCAGAGGCAAGGCCAAAAGAAACCGCTGTTTCAGGAGCACCATAAT
>Ga0114999_10006155_pt1 | contig 13921 bp, 10 predicted proteins | sample ArcticOcean_MG_C_3_FD_89820 | JGI IMG/M metagenome (GOLD analysis project Ga0114999, IMG submission 89820) | Marine microbial communities from western Arctic Ocean - ArcticOcean_MG_CB8_126 | ecosystem: Environmental > Aquatic > Marine > Oceanic | place: Arctic Ocean: Canada Basin | collected...
CTGCCGCCGGCAGCCGCGGACACATCGGCGCCCGCTCCCGGCTCCGCGGGCAACGCCGCAATCGCAGGCTCATCGGTCAGCAATCCACTCGGTGCGGCCCCGGCCGAGGGCGGAAAAACCCGACGCAGCTAACTGGCTCAACTACGCTTTCGATAGCGAACCGCCCCGGTGTAATGCCCGGGGCGGTTCGCCTGGCTAGGACCAACCACCAATGCAAGCAACCACCCTCCTACGCTCCGACGCCGCGCTACCTGCCGTCGACCAACACTCCCTCTACCCCCTTCGCCGCCTCAACCTGATCATGGCCGCTGCCCATGCCATTTCCGCATCCGCCATGCTCTATCTCTCGAACGACTTCTCCATCACCATCGCCAGCCTCTTCCGCAACGCCCAACCCGGCGCCGGACTCGCGCCGGATCGGCTCGCAGTCGCCTTCGAGTTCCCACTCGCTACAGGCACCGTCGGCTTCCTCTATCTCTCAGCCTTCTTTCACCTGCTGATCGCCTCCCCGCTCGGCTGGTCTCGCTATCGACAAGAACTCACCGACGAGATCAACCGCTTCCGCTGGGTCGAATACGCACTCTCATCCACCCTCATGATCATCGTGATCGCCCTGCTCACGGGCATCCAGGACATCGCCGCGCTCATCGCGCTCTCCGGAGCAAACGTCGCCATGATCCTCTTCGGCTGGATCATGGAAGTGACAAACCCCCCGTGCCGTTCCCGCACCTGGTGGACGCCGTTCGTCATGGGGGCCATCGTCGGTGCCGTCCCTTGGACCACCATCGCCATCTATATCGTCGGGGGTGGCTCGGACGTACCGAATTTCGTCTACGCGATCTTTGTCAGCATCTTCCTCCTCTTCAACTGCTTCGCCATCAACCAGTGGCTTCAGTACAGGAGAATAGGGCGCTGGCATAATTACCTCTTCGGCGAGCGCGCCTACATCTGGCTCAGCCTCACTGCCAAGAGCGTCCTCGCCTGGCAGATCTTCGCTAACACCCTCGTCATCTAACCCGAAAACTCAAACCGGTACGCCCTGGAGGCCACACCATGTCGAACATCCTCGTCCTCGGTGCCAGCGGCTACATCGGCACCCACCTCGTCCCCAAGCTCGCCGCCGCCGGCCACCGCGTCCGCGCCGCCTCTCGTCACCGCGAGGTTCTCGAGGCCCGCGGCTGGACCGACGTTGAAATCGTCGAGGCCGACGCCCTCTCCGCTCCATCTCTCGACGCCGCACTCGACGGTATCGAGATCGCCTACTACCTCGTCCACTCAATGGCCAGCGGCAGCGACTACGCCGCACGCGACCGCCGCGCAGCACTCGAGTTCCGCGACGCCGCCGCTCGCGCCGGCGTCCAACGGATCATCTTCCTCGGTGGCTTCCAGCCAGCCTCGGGAGCCTCCAAGCACCTTGCCTCTCGCGCCGAAACCGGGGAGGTGCTGCGCGCCGGTCCCGTCCCCGTCACCGAACTCCGCGCCGGCATCATCGTCGGCCCCGGCTCGGCTGCCTTCGAGGTGATCCGAGACCTCGTCAATCACCTCCCCGTCATGGTCGCACCCCGCTGGGTCCGCTCCCGTACCCAGCCCATCGCGCTCGAGGATCTGCTCGCCTACCTCCAAGCCGTCATCACCGTCCCCGAGACCGCCAGCGGCATCTACGACGTCTCTGGCTCGGAGACGCTCTCATACCAGGACCTCATGACGCAGTACGCCAACGAGGTTGGACGCCACATCCTCATCATTCCCGTCCCCGTCCTCACCCCACGGCTCTCCTCCTACTGGCTCGACCTCGTCACCGCCGTTCCGGCCAGCATCGCCCGCCCGCTGATCGATGGGCTCAAGCTCGACCTCTCCGCCGACGACCGACCCATCCGCGAGTTACTCCCGATACCCCTGCACAGCTACCGCGAGGCTGTGATCGCCGCCATCGACGCCGAGCGCGAGGCCACCCTCAGTGGCCACTGGTCAGAGGCCGCGCTCCCCTACCCCGGATTCGCCGATAATGCCTCCTTCTTCAGCAAGCAGGAGCGTGCTCAGGCAACCGCCCACGTATCCGCCGACCAACTCTGGGACGAGATCTCCCGTATCGGCGGAACCAACGGCTGGTACGCCTACCCTCTCCTCTGGAAACTGCGAGGCATGCTCGACCGCCTCCTCGGCGGCCCCGGCATGCGCCGCGGCCGCCGCCACCCCACCCACCTCCGCGTTGGCGACCCGCTCGACTTCTGGCGCGTCGTCCGAGTAGACCCCGGGCGCCAGCTCACCCTCGTCGCCGAAATGAAACTCCCCGGCCGCGCAATCCTCGAATTCCAACTCGAATCGATCGATGCCACCAGTTCGCGGCTCACCACCGAAGCCAGATTCCGCCCCGCTGGCACCCTTGGCCTCCTCTACTGGTACGCCCTCAGCCCACTCCACAAACGCATCTTCGGTGGCATCACCACCATCGCCGTCCAGCGCGCAGAGGCCCGCCTGTAACGCCCCCACCCGCGCCCCCTCGATGACAGCGTCCGATGCACGCCCGCGCCGCCACCAACACCCGCACCGGGGGCGCTACGTTCGCGACCGGTGGCATCCTCCATCGTCGCGGACGCTATCGTCTGCTCGCATTGGTTCTCGCCTACAACGTCCTAAGCACGCCGAATTCAACGGCCGGCATGGCACATGGGAGCCAGCAGGCTCTCCGAATCGACAGCGTAGACTCCGAGATTCCAACCTGAAACACTGCTCGTGGGCCCGTAGCTCAGTGGTAGAGCAGTGGACTTTTAATCCATCCGTCGAGAGTTCGATCCTCTCCGGGCTCACCAGCACACTCCGCCGCTGTCCGGCCACCGCAGCGAGCGTTCGTGCACTCGCGGACCTCGTGCGCTCGGTACCTCTCCCAATCGCTCCCGTTCGTCAGATTCTGACTCGCCCATCGGGTCGATTCGGCTAGATCTGATCATTGGATTCAAAAAACCTGATCAAAGGCTTGCTGCGCGCCCCGATCAGAGCGGTCATGGACTCCAACGCATCAGCGGACGGGAGCTCATATGACCGACATCGACGAAGCGATTCGGACCTATCTATTGGCGATCGAGATCGAGGGGAAGAGCCCGCGGACGATCGCGAGCTACGCGAACTCGCTCCAGGACTTCCGGCGCGTCGGTCGCCGCCTCGGACACCCCAGCGGACCGCGTGACTATGCCGTCCCCCATGTCTACGAGTTCCTCGGTGCCTTGTGAGAGCGCGGTGCCTCGCCCGGTTACCAGCACCGGCGGCACCGCGATCGGCTACTATCATCATCTTTATGGGTATCGAAGCACTCACGACGACAGACGACGGGCGCACGCTCGCGGGCATCCGCGTGCTCGATCTCGCCACCGACCGCGCCGAGCTCGCTGGCCGCCTGCTCGCCGATCTCGGAGCTGATGTCCTCAAGATCGAACCGCCCGCAGGCGCACGGGCGCGCCACGTCGCTCCGTTCGACGAGCGCCCGGACGCGCCGAGCGACGGCGACCATCCACGATCGCTCTACTGGGCGGCGGTCGGCGTGGGCAAGCGCAGCCTCGTCCTGGACCTCGAACTCCCCGAGGACCGTGAGCAGCTCATGGCGCTCGTCGGTGAAGCGGACGTGCTGGTCGAGTCGTTCGACCCCGGCTACCTCGATGCTCATGGCCTCGGGGCAGACGCCCTCCGCGAGGCAAATCCGAAGCTCGTGTACGCCTCGGTTACCCCGTTTGGCAGCGAGGGCCCGAAGGCGCATTGGCCAACCTCGGAACTGACGATCGAGGCCGCCTCGGGTCGGCTCTCGCTGCAGGGCGACCGCGACCGGCCGCCGCTGCCGTTCGGTTACCCGCAGGCTGCGTTCCATGCCGGCGCGCAGGCGGCTGCGGACATCATCATCGCGCTCAACGAGCGCGAGACCTCCGGCCTCGGACAGCGGCTCGACACCTCGATGCTCGAGGTCATGATCTGGACGTTGATGAACGGCAGCCAGTACCCACCGGCGACCGGGCACAATCCGCCCGGAGGTGGCGACGATCGGGCGGTGAGCGACTTCCGCGCACCCGGCGAGGGGCCGCCGGTCCCGTGCGCAGATGGCTACGTCAACCTCGTCATGCCTCCGCCCGTCCTGGGCCAGTTCCTCGCCGCCGTCCATGCCGAGTTGGGCGATGACCTCGACGTACCATCCGAAGTCCTACAGCTCAGCCCGGCGGAGTGGGCCGAGCGCGCGATGACCGGCCTGCTCCCGCCTGATTTCGAGGTGGGAGCGCTCGACGCCGTCATGCGATTCATCGCCGGACGAGAGAAGCGCGAGCTGTTTCGCTGGGCCACCGCGCACCGACTGCGCCTCGCGCCGATCTACTCGACCGCCGACGTGCTCGAAGAGCCCCAATTCCAGGCGCGCGGCTACTGGTGCGACGTCGGCGACGTCACTCACCCCGGGGCGTTCGCGCGCCTCTCACGCACGCCACTCCTACCGCCGCGCGCTGCACCCACCCTCGATGACGCGCGCGGCTCTGAGGCGTGGCACGGCGCGCGCCATCCGTTGCCCGCCCCGTCTGCCGAGGCCGATCGCTCAGGCGAGGCGTTCGAGGGCCTGAAGGTCGCCGATTTCACCTGGGTCGGGGCAGGACCGATGACGGCGAAGGCCCTCGGTGACCACGGCGCGACCGTCGTGCGCGTCGAGTCGGCGACACGCCTCGACGTCATTCGTCGGCTGCCACCGTTCCCGGGCGACGTGATCGACTTCGACCAGAGCTGGTGGATGGCGAACGTCAACAGCTCGAAGCGCGGCGTCGCCCTCAACCTCGGAACCGAGGAGGGCCTCGCGCTCGCACGACAGCTCATCGATTGGTCGGACGTCGTCCTCGAGAGTTTCACTCCCGGAGTGATGCAACGGTTCGGGCTCGACTACGAGACGGTGTCTGCTGATCACCCAGAACTGATCATGCTCAGCGCCTGCCTGCTCGGACAGACGGGCCCGCAGGCGTCCTACGGTGGCTTTGGTAGCCACGGAGCCGCGATCTCCGGGTTCCAGCGGCTCACGAGTTGGCCAGACCGTCCACCGACCGGCCCCAGCGGGCCCTACACCGACGTCATCACCCCTCGCTTCGCCGTCCCGGCGCTCACCGCCGCCATCTTCGAGCGACGGCGGAGCGGGCTCGGGCAGCACATCGACCTGTCACAGGTAGAGGCGGCGCTGCGATTCCTCGAGCCGCTGCTGCTCGACCAAGCCGTCAACGGCCGGACGGCTCCGCCCGCCGGCCACTCCTCGAGGAACGCAGCGCCGCACGGCGTCTATGCCACGTCTGGCCTCGAGCGTTACATCGCGATCGCTGTCGAGACGGCGGAGCAGTGGCGGGCGCTGCGCGCGATCGCACCGCTCGAGGAGTTCGCCGATCCGAGGTTCGATGCCCTCGAGGCGCGCCTCGCTTCGGCTGAAGCGATCGAAGCGACGATCCGAGATTGGACGCGCGACCTCGATGGTCGCGAGCTTGAGGCGGAGCTGGTCGCCGTCGGGGTACCGGTGTCGGTCGTTCAGCGCATGACCGAGCTGCACGAGGATCCGCAACTCGCGGCGCGCGGGTTCTTCCAGGTCATGCCCCACAGCGCCAGCGGCTTCGTCACACACGACGGCCATGCGACGCACTTCTCGGCCAAGCGCGAGATGTTGCATTCCTCGGCGCCGCTACTGGGGGAGCACACGGAGTACGTGCTCCGCGAGTTCCTCGGCATCGACGATGCCTCGATCGCTGAGTACGCTGCCGCGGGTGCCCTGACTTAGCGATCGAACGCCCTGATCGAGCGCCCGGTACCGCACGCCTCGCGGCGGGCGAGGCGCTGATCATCGTCATCGGTCTTCCCGGTGTATCTGGCGCGTTTTCGTCTAGAAACGGGAACATGGCGCTGGAGGGCTGGTCGTTCTACGGCGGCAGCAACGAAATCCAGCGCAATATCCTGGCCAAGCAGGTACTGCGGATGCCGTCCCGCTGAGCGCGGGTCGAGGCCGGGAAGATAGCCCGTGAATTTTCTCAGGTGAATCCGTTAAAACCTTCGCTGGCTTCATACTCGCCTAGTGGAATCATAGGGCCGCAAAGAGAAAAACCTCCATCGACTTTTACGATCGTACCGGTCATATGACTCGCTGCCGGAGATAACAAGAAGGTAACTGCTGCGCTGATCTCACTTTCCGTGGCCAATTTCTTGAGAGGTATCCGTTTTTTTCTTTCTTCCATCACCTTTAGGAACTCTTCGCCATACGCTTGCTGTCCTGCCGTGCTGGTTAAGCCTGGAGCAACAGAATTAACTCGTATCCCATATTTTGCCCATTCGATACTGGCCGTTTTCGTTAAATTATCGACTCCGGCCCTGGCTGCCGATGAATGGGCAATGAGTTGCATACCCCTGGAAAAATCCGCAACGATATTGACGATATTTCCACCATTTTCCTGGAAGAAAGTTTTGAATGATTGTTGGGAAACAAGGAAAGTGCCCGTCAAATTATTGCGAATGACGGCATCCCATCCTTTTTTAGACATATCTTCTAGAGGAGACGGAAACTGCCCGCCGGCGTTGTTGACAAGAGAATTTAAGCTCCCGTGTTTTTCGAGAATAGTTTCAAAAAGTTTTTCGACCTGGTCTTCTTCTCGAATATCGCAAATACTCCAATCAACATTACCCCCACTCTCACTAATTTCTGAGGCAACTGTTTCAAGCTTTTCTTCCGTCCGGCCAGCAATGTGGACCGTCGCGCCTAGAGAGGCGAGTTCATGAGCAATGCAGCGACCAATTCCGGAACCACCGCCCGTGACAAGAATGACTTGATCGGCAAGTAAATAGTCTCTAAATACTGAATGAAATCCCATTTAAATCCTGTCCTGGTTGCAGAGATATTTTGCCTCTACACGACAGTATACGAGTAGTCCACACTCCCGTGCCGGCGCCCGTCGGTCTCGTCCTCCGGCAGATAGGAGCGGATGTAGTCGACCTGAACGTTATCGGGCAAGATGGTGACATTGAGATATCTTGAGTTCTCAAGAATATCGCCGGTTCGGTAGGCCGGTCGGTTGTGAGCCAGTATTGGAGGCCGATGGCAACATCAGCCTCCAATACCTCGGGCCCGACGGCGCAGCGCTCTAGCGAAAGACTGACACGATCATGAGCAACGCATTGCAAGGTATTCGAGTACTCGATCTCGCCGACCGGTCAGGGGCCCTGGCTGGGCGAATCCTGGCCGATATGGGCGCCGAGGTGATCCTGGTGGAACCTCCGGACGGCAACTCCATCCGCGCCCAGGCGCCGATGCTTTCTGATGGGCCGATCGCTGAACGATCGTGTGCTCACCAGTATCTCAACGCCAACAAACAGAGCGTCACGCTCGACTTCGCCGACCCGACCGATCGGGCCTCGTTCCTGGCCCTCGTTGCGACCGCCGATATGGTCATCGACACCGCTCCCCCTGGCCATCTTGATGCGCGGGGGCTCGGCCATGCTCAGCTGCGAGCCGTTCAGCCTTCGTTGATCCAGTGCTCGATCACTCCCTTCGGGCTCGATGCCGAATGGCGGGACTGGAAAGCCAACGACCTCGTCGCCGGCGCAACTGGTGGGCTGGTCTGGGTGTCAGGGGAGGCGAAGGGCATTCCATCCCAAGGCGGTGCCAACGTGTCGTACGCCATGGCTGGCCTGGCGGCATCGTCAGCCATTTCTATCGCTCTCCATCAGCGCGACCACAGCGGCAATGGGGCGGGAGTTCACATCGATCTGTCGCTCCAGGAGGCCACGGTTCTTACCGTGATGCACAGCAACGCACCGGGCAACTGGACCTGGCACAACCGTCTGCCTCGACGGCCCGGTCTCTCCAACGCTCTACGGTGCGCCGACGGCGGCTATGTGGGGCTGCTGCTTCGACCCGACCGGTTCGACGGCTTCCTGGCTTGGGCCGACAGGGTCGGCATCGACCACGGCATGACCATCGACGACTGGGAATGGGCTCGGCTTGATGCGCCTAACAAGAACAACCCGGTAGCCGAGACCACCCTGGCCCTGGCAGCTGCACTTAGCCGGGACGAATTCGCGGCAGGAGCATTGGAGGCGGACATTGTGTGCCTCCCAGTGCTCGGGTTCGAGGACCTGGAGCGCTATGAGCAGTTCGTGGTGAACGACCAGTTCTTCACCGTCGATCACCCACAGCACGGGCCGCTGGGCTTTGTCCGCTCCCCCGCCGACGCTATGGCCGACGGTGTTGAGATCGTCCCGGCACCGCTCCTCGGCGAGCACCAGTCGCTGTTGGACGATCTCGTGCCCTTGGACGATTCACCGTCACCGGCGAGCTCCGTGCCAGCTACTGCAGCGCCGGCAGCCTCTCCTGATCCGGCTCGTGCCCTCGAAGGTCTCCGAGTCGTCGACTTCGGTTGGATACTCGCCGCCCCCATCGGGACCCGATTGTTGGCCAGCTTCGGTGCCGAGGTCATCCGGGTCGAATCATCGGCGAAGCCAGACTCCATGCGGAGCCAACCCGGACCGGATGGCACACCAGACGAGGAACTCGGCGGGCTTTTCAACAGCGTCAACGCCGGTAAGAAGTCGCTGGCCATCGATCTCACCACCGACGACGGACTGGCCCTGATCAAGGAACTCATCGGCACCGCCGACGTGGTGGTCAACAACTTCCGACCGGGCGCCATGGAGCGGATGGGGCTCGGCTACGAGGTGCTGAAGAAGCTCAAGCCGGACATCGTGCTGCTCAACCTGCCGGGCGCGCACCGCAAGGGCCCGTGGGCCATGCGAGCCAGCATGGGCAACATCCTCATGGCCGCCTCCGGATTCAACATGCTGATGGGCTTCGAGGGAGAGCCCCCCCGAGGCGTTGGCGTCCCCTACCCGGACTTCACCGCTCCCCACCTTCTTACTGCCACCATCCTGGCCGCTCTACGCCAGCGGGAAACCACCGGGACCGGCCAAGAGCTCCACCTCACCCAACTCTCGGGCATGATCTCACTGCTCGGTGTCGAGTGGATGCAGTACAAGGCCACCGATATCCAGCCTCCCCGGCCCGCCAACCGGGACGACAACTACTGCCCCCACGGCGTCTATCCGGCGCAACCATCGAAACACAGTGACGACGAATGGGTGGCCATCGCGGTGGCCAATGACGAGGAGTGGGCATCGCTCTGCACGCTCATGGGTCAACCAGCGCTGGCGACCGACGCCCGGTTCGCTACTCATGCCGACCGAAAGGCCAACGAGGACGCGGTCGACGAGGTTCTTCGTGCCTGGACAGGCAGTCGCAACAAGTGGGACACAGCCGCGCAGTGCCAGGAGTTCGGAGTGGCAGCCGGACCGGTCGAGCATTTGGCCGACACCTACGATCGGGACCCGCAGCTACGAAATCATTACCAGATCGTGCAGCAACCCTCCCGGCCGGACATCGACATTCCGATTGATCGCGAGGCGGCGCAGTGGCGAGGTACCGAGCTGCTACTCAATCGATCTCCCGGCCTCGGCGAGCACAACGAACATGTCGTCCGAGAGCTTCTCGGCCGTTCCGAGGAGGACTACGTGCAGCTCATCCTCGACGGGGTTCTCGGCTGACACCCAAACCTGCTGACCCGATGGGTCTCGCTCAGAGTTGCATCTGACGTTCTCCCGCTCCTAGCGCATGCTTGCTCTTGGGTGAGTTCGAGACGGATGCCAGCGATCCGTGGAACTACGAGCGGGCGCCGGAGACTGGAGGTGGTCCGGTTCGGACTGTCATCAAGTTCCGACTCTTGCCTAGCGCGGAATTCTCGGAGGGCGGTCAGACTCGAGCGCGCGGCAAGCTCCCGCCGACCCTCCAAACCCCGTATACGCCCGCCAACGAGGAGCTCGCCGACGAGAAGCGGAAGCCGCTCGGGGTCGCCATAACCCGCTGACGACGCCGCCTCGACGGGCGGCGTTTTCTGATCGTGGCTGCAACGTTGAGTGCGGGCCGAAACACCAGAACAAGATGCGATCCTCGCCGTCGCCCAGAACGCCGAGGCGGTGTTCGTCACCTACGCCCAGATCACCGCAGACGTGATCGCCGGACTGGAAAACTGCAAGGTCATCGGCCGGTTCGGCGTCGGCACCGACAACAACGACCTCGGAGAGCCTCACGTCACCGAAGGCGCCGGCCTGAGCGTCCCCGATCTCGATGCATCCCGGGGTCAGATCACCCCGACAGGCGATGGCGAGATCACGATGATGGGCGTCGACGTAGGACGGGTCCTGCATGTCGTGATCCGAACGTTCATCCGATCGACCGGTGAGAGCCGCCTGGAGTTCGCCCGCACGGTCCGCAGCTTCGAAGAGCTACCGGAACTCATGACGCGATTCAACGTCCGCTGGTGTGTGATCGACTCCCAGCCGGAACTCCACATGGTGACGAAGTTCATCGCGACCAGGCCGACACGGATACTCGCGGCCGACTACAGCCGCACGGAGCGCGGTCACGTCCGGGACAAGCATCAGAGGGTTCTCCACCTGAACCGGACTCAGCTATTCGACGCGCTATTCGAGAGCTTCCGGGCGGGGTTGCACCGGCTTCCCGAGGACGCTCGATCGCTCGGCGGCGCGACACGCGACGGCATCGGCGAGTACTACCGCGAGATGCTGGCGCTGCAGCGGGTGGTCGAGCGGGACAACCGAGGCGACCTGACTGCACGCTACGAGGATGCGAATCGTCCCGACCACTTCGCCCATGCTGAGGCCTACTGCTACTCGATGTTCGTCGTGCGATACGGAAGACGCAGTCGCCTGCCGGCTTTCGCCCAAGATCCAGCCACTCGCTATTGAGCGCTGACAACGGCCCCGATCCACCGGTACCGGGACCGCCGCGCGCAGATTCGAGAAGCCCGGATTCACCGACACCGCACCGACATCTTGCCGACACGCATGTCGTGGTCGCGGCGCCTGACCATGTGACTTTTAATCCATCCGTCGAGAGTTCGATTCTCTCCGGGCTCACCAGCACACTCCGCCGCTGAAAGGCGACCGCAGCGAGCGTGTGCTCGCAGGCTCGCCCGAGGCTCTCGTCACCTCTCCCGATCGCCCACGTTCGCGACATCTTGATCCGCCCACCGGCCTGAATCGGCCGCACCTGATCGTTGGATTCGAAAAACCTGATCAGGGGGTTGCTGCGTGCCCCATTCGGAGCGGTCATGGACTCCAACTCATCCGCGGACGGGAGTTCACATGACCGACATCGACCAAGTGATTCGCACCTATCTATTAGCGATCGAGATCGAAGGAAAGACCTCTTTGACGATCGCGAGCTACGCGAACTCGCTCGAGGACTTCAGGCAGGTGGGTCGCCGCCTCGGACATCCCAGCGCACCGCGCGACTATGCCGTCCCGCACGTCTACGAGTTCCTCGGTGCCCTCCGCGAGCGCGGCGCCTCGCCGGCCTACCAGCACCGACGGCACCGCGAGGTGAAGACCTGCTTCTCCTGGCTCAAGCGGATGGACTTCGTCGAAGAGAACGTCTTCGCCAGGGTCCCGTTGGTCCGTCGACCGAAGGTGATGAAGCCACCGTTCACCGTGGATCAGATGACCGCGCTCCTCGAAATTCAAGACCGGACGATCCTCACCGGATGCCGAAACTACGCGCTGATGCTCTTCCTGCTCGACAGTGGAGTGCGCGCATCGGAGCTGATCGGGATCGATCTCGAGGATGTCGACTGGACCGAACAACGCGTACTCATCCGGCATGGGAAGGGCGGGAAGGAGCGCGCGGTCGGAATCGGTGAACGCACCGCTGATGCGCTGCGCGCGTATATCGGTAGCTTCCGCGCGGAATCCCCAGGCCGACTCTTCCTCACCAGCAAGCGCCAGGCCATGCGCTCAGCGGAGACGTTGGAGGTTCTGCTCCGTCGGATCGGAGAACGTGCGGGCATCGCGAAGGTGTACCCGCACCGGTTCCGTCACGCCTTCGCGACGTGGGCGATTGAGTCGGGTGCTCGGGAGATCGACGTTCAACTACTGCTCGGTCATAGCGACCTGACGATGATCCAGCACTACGCGCGAACCGACACGTCGGAGCAGGCAGTAAAGGCGCATTCGCAGCTGAGTCCGGTTCGACGCCTGGAGAGCTAGATCGTGCGAAGGAGATCGGCGGTTCGAACCCATTCGGGGTCCCAAGATTCCGCCGACGGGACCCAATCCCTCAGATGAGCGCCGTCCGAAGCCGATACCGACCTTGACTTTGATGGCGTCTAGAGCGTGCATCGGTGTCGATGGTTGGCGCATTAGACCGCTTCACGATCCACACCAACGCGGGGGTTCACATCCTCGCGGAGAGGACGCCCCGAGGCGTTCTCATCTCAGTCGACTACTCGACGGCGGAACTCTCGCTTCGGGAGAGTTGGGAGCTGTCAGAAGCCCTCGACCGCCTGTCGACATCACCTTCGGATGATGAGACGAACGACGTCGATCCCCTGACGCGATCGTTGGCTCCGGAGACCTCAGATAGATGGGCTTCGGTCCAGCCCGCGATGCGATCGTATCCATCGTCTGCTCGAAGACAGGGACCGCGCTGCCGGCATCGCCGACTGATCCGCCTGGGCCTCCAAGCCCCCAACTCCCAAGCGCACCCGCTACGCGAATCGCTGCAGCAGGTGTGCGGGGACGGTACATTGAGCTACCGCCTGCCCCAGAGGGATTGGGAACGGCGTCATCATAGCCTCGGTTCCGGCCGTGGCCAAGGCGAAAGCTATCAGCGGCAATGCGCTGAAGACTAACGACCTGGGAGCGCAGGGGCCTGAGTCAGCGAAATCGCCTGAGTTGTCGGCACGATCACCGATCCACGGGCTACACGTGCTGCCCATCGACAGAATCCGTCATTCGAGAATCACGGATGACTCCCACGGGAGCTGGGTGTTGACAGGGCTCCCCCGTGGCACTGATTCTGCGGTTGTGATTGCGGACTAACGGGAGGATCCGTCGTTGGCGGGACAAATCCGTCGATGAGCGCCCTAAAATAATCGGCCGCGTGCTGCGCCGCGGCGTACCACCGATATATTCAGCGAACATCTGATTCGACGCATCAGGGAGCCCCGTTGTCCGACGAAGGCAGAAGCTCCGCTGTGCTTTGCATCCACCACGCATGTCGCCGCCCATGAGGGTGCTCGAACTGAGCGACGAAGAAGCCGGAGCAGGCTATGCCGGCAAGCTCTTCGCACGTTGGGGCTCGGAGGTCATTCGGGTCGAGTCCCCGCATCGTCGTCCACCCGTCGAAGCCGAGGAGATCTACCTCCACGGTGGCAAGCGCCGCGTCGTCCTTGACTACCGCACATCGGAGCAGCGAGCGACGCTGGACGCCCTCGCGGCGACCTGCGTCGTCCTCTTGACCGACGTTTCTACCTCCGATATCGAATCGTTCGGACTGATGGAGCTGGGTGGGAAGCGATCCCCGGCGGTCCGGACCCTGGTCACCCCGTTCGGACTCACCGGCCCGTATGCGGCGTTCTCAGCCACCGAGGCGACGCTGCTCGCGCTCGCGGGACTCACCTACCTCACCGGCGATCCGAGCCGGACGCCACTCACCATCCCTGGCCACTACGCGGCCTACCAGGCCGGAACGATGGCTTACACGGCGTCACTCGCTGCCGTCATCGACGCACGTCGGCACCCTGACCTCGAACCGCGCGTAATCGACCTGAGCATCCTGGAAACCCTCGTCGGGCTGCATCAGATGACCGACACGCGCTGGCTGGCTAACGGCGAGATCCGCACGCGCACCGGGAACCGATCGTCAGCGAGCACCGGCGCGATGCTGCCCTGCCGCGACGGCTGGTTCGGCTTCAGTACCGCGGGCGACAACTGGACGCCGCTCGCGCTGATGCTCGGCCGCCCCGACCTAATCGAGGACGAGCGCTTCTCGACGAACGCCGGACGCCTCGAGAACCGCGACGAATTC
>Ga0114999_10006158_pt1 | contig 13918 bp, 12 predicted proteins | sample ArcticOcean_MG_C_3_FD_89820 | JGI IMG/M metagenome (GOLD analysis project Ga0114999, IMG submission 89820) | Marine microbial communities from western Arctic Ocean - ArcticOcean_MG_CB8_126 | ecosystem: Environmental > Aquatic > Marine > Oceanic | place: Arctic Ocean: Canada Basin | collected...
ACGGTTCCGAATCGGTATGGTGTTCCAGCGCCCGAACCCGTTTCCTAAGAGCATTTATGAGAACGTGGCGTTCGGACCACGGATTAACGGGATGACGGACGACCTCGACGAGTTGGTCGAAACATCGTTGCGCCGGGCAGCTGTCTGGGACGAGGTAAAAGACCGGCTGAACGAAAGCGGACTCAGCGTTTCAGGTGGTCAGCAACAACGCATATGTATCGCAAGGGCGCTTGCGGTAAATCCGGAAATCGTTCTTATGGACGAACCGGCCTCCGCTCTTGACCCAATTTCGACCCAGGCTATCGAGGCGCTGATCCAGGAACTCTCCAGCGAAGTTACGATCGTTATCGTCACTCACAACATGCAGCAGGCAACAAGAATTTCTAACTACGCAGCTGTGATGATGGCCGGTGAAGAGCGGATCGGCCGCATGATCGAATATGGAACTAACGAACAGGTTTTCGGAAATCCTAAAGACGAGCGAACTGAAGCTTACGTAACTGGTCGCATCGGCTAACGAGAGACAAGGGTAGACTGTAGCGATCATGAGTGAACAGGGCAGCATAATTCCAACCGGACGACAGGATTTCGACAGAGAACTGGGTAGGCTTGAAGCCGAGCTCATTCTGATGAGCGGGCTTGTCGAACAGGCAATTTTTAACGCACTAAATGCGCTGAAGAACCGCGACATCGAACGGTCTCAGAAGGTTATTGACGAAGACGACCACATCGATAAGACCGAGTTGGAGATCGAGCGATCCTGTGTTGAATTGATCAGGCGCGAGGCTCCAATGGCTGGTGATCTTCGACGAATTATTTCTGCTCTTCACATCGCCGGTGAGCTCGAACGAATCGGTGACTACGCCGAGGGAATCGCCAAGATCAGCATCACAATGGGTGAACAGCCACCGCTCAAGGAATTGATTGATATTCCTCGAATGGGCGACATGGCTGTGAATATGCTGAAGCGCTCGCTTGAAGCTTTCATTAGCCGCGATCCCGACCATGTCCGCACCGCGAGCTTCGAGCTTGAAAAAGACGACGATGAAGTCGACGATCTTTATGCAAAGGTCCAGGCCGACCTCATGGATCTTGTGAAAGCTGCCCCTGATAACGCCGAGCGTGCAACTTACCTGATGTGGGTTGCTCACAACGTGGAGAGAGTCGCCGATCGAGCGATGAACATCGTTGAGAGGGCGCTGTATCAGGCAACCGGTGAATTGGTTAGTGGCACGACGCAGATCGAGACATCACCCGAGTAGTTCTGCTTCGCTGTTGCCGTGAGCGATCGCCATTGACCGAAACTTAGAGACGAACTCTAGTAAAGCGCCGCGCCAGCTATCGACACGAATGAAGTATCAGCCTCGTCTGCCTGGCACTGCTGGTACCCGTTCCATGTTCCGGTCGTGGCTTCAGATGCCCACAACGCCATGTAGATCGGTGCGAGACCGCAGATTTTGTTCCGATCTGAATCGCTTTTGACCGACTCAAAGAAGGCCCGACGATTACCACTGACGATCGATTCCATCAGGGCTTTATCGTCACTTTGAACTCGTTGTCTGCCTTCAGAGTCGGCAGGCATCAGCTCGGAATCACCGAAAGCTGGTCCGACATGAGCCAGGTCAGCGGCAGCTATAAATACTGTGCGGCGCTGACTTGCGACTTCTTGTAAAAGACGGATCGCAGATGAGATTTGCGGATGCTCGGTGGGATCTGGCGCATCGTCAGTTAGCAATCGCCCGAATGAACCACAGAGTATCGGCAGCATTTTCGCAATCGACTTGCCAAGCGCGCGGTGGAGCCATACCGTGGCCAACTCGATTGAGTGCTCATTAATGTGATTAAGCTCATCGGCGAACGGATGATCAGCCACTGAGTCGTCAGTGGATAGGATCATTGCGAGTTCATTTACTAGTTCTAAATCTGTCTGGAGTGAACCCAGCGGTGTCTGGTAGTCCTGATTTGTAAGCGTGAGACGTGGTCCGTCTCCGTTGTGGTCGGTTCCAAACACTACGAATAGTTCCACGTCTTGAAGCTGGTCACGAACCTGCTCCCAGATCACTCCGTAGGAATCGCCCCCTCGCTCGAAATCGATGTGAGGTGAGATGATCGCCTTTAGCTCGCCCGATCGCAGGTCGACCTGCGCCTGCGCGTCCGGTGCATAACCGGGGTTCATATAAGGAAATGCAAATCCGTCGAGATACCCTCTGAGATCTTCAGTGCCACCCGGGTATACGACATTGGCCAATGCGGGATTGCGCGCCGGCAGTTCCCGATACTCCTCGATTCGGCGTTGGATTTCACCGACGTATGCGCCGTTTGCCAGCAGCATCATTTCATCGAGACGACCCAGCAGGTCACTGAGTACTTCTTGCGGGATCGGTTGTGCGCCAAGACCGAGAGCAGCTTCCACAATTTCCTCAACGGTGTTCGTGCCATCCATACTCTGGAGATACGGTGCGGCCTGCACCGGTACCAGTAGCGACTGCTCGTTAAGTTGAAGCGGGTCTTTTAACACGAAGAAGTCGCTTCCCTCGTGAGAGACGCGACTTACTTCGGCAGGTCGTAGTTGCGGATGATCCGGAATGCTGGAGCCAGTGGTCATACAGACAGTTTAGCGATGTGTTTCCACTCGAACCGCCATCTCATGAACCAATTAGTTCAATACGAATACGGAAGATCCTTCAAAAGCCAGCGCAGGAAACGGTGTGCGCGCACGAAACAGCGAGCGCTCAGCCAACTCGCTAAGCGAGATCAGCGGGCCACCATCCTCTTCGGTCACCGATACCGGTGCAGCGCCACCGCGTTGAACGATTCTGTGAACCGTTCGGGTGCTAATCCCAAAACGCTCAGCAATATCTGCAACCGGGACTTTGTTTTGACGCAATTCGAAGATTTCATCATCGCGAGTTCTACGGCTCTCACGCTGCAACCAACCGGGATCGTCGAACTTACACAGCGCCAACGGGCACGCCAGACAAGAATCCGAAGCTTCGCAGCCATCGTCCTTGTATCGAGTATTTTCGGGCAGCGTGTCAGACCTGACAGGAGCCAGAGTAAAAGGAGTTACAGGACCAAGCGTCATTACCAATGTAGAGCCTCCGAAACAAGTCGAATAAAAGTAGGAAGAACTTAGACAGCCGCAGTAGCGGACCAGTTCAATTGACGGGAGAAATGAATCCCGCCGGGTCTACCCGACAGGTTCTTCGACCGCTCTCGTTTGAAGACCGAGTCGGTGTACTCCGAATCAGAACCAGAGTGAATACCAGAAGCAGATGGCACCCCGAACATCACCGTGGTTAGTCCAGATGAAACAGCTCTCGGTCGAACGCGCTGGTCATACCAGGAAGTGCTGATCCTGTGAGCAGCGACAATCTCGATAAGCGTGTCGGGCGAAGGACTACGATCCGCTACCGGCATATCTACGCTCACAAACAAGTGTCGAGCGTTGCCCATGCGAATAGATCGAGGTCCGTCTGGATGCCAATCCTCACTTACACCAGACCTCTGAAACCCCTGCACCAGAGCCAGCATCGCCGGGTAGGTGTCGTTCTTGAAAGAAGGAGAAACAGTGGCAGAAACCGAACCCTTATCGCGATTCATGAACATAACGAGCATTCGTAGGCGTGTAGAAAAATCCTGCGCACTCTCACCCTCTTCAAGATCGACAGTAATAGTCGTAGCCTCGTGGCTGTCACGATTGGTGACACTCTGAACGATCTGTGCCAGGGCGGCGTTTAGTCCGTTTTCACTGGCACTAGCAACGTCTCGGCCAGAACCAGCGGTGCCCAAAAACACAGGATCGGGACCCGAAAGAATTTCCGGTGTAACAGGCGTAATAGGTGTGAACTCTGGTGCGGCTGTCGGACTCATCTTGACCTCTTCGAAACTGTCTGTCGTTCGTTTTTATACTGATTGCAGAACGATTGTTCTATTATCGAACGTATGTTCTAATTAAGTCAAGTAGTTTGTCACACTCGAACCGGCAATCCCGTTATTGACCCGAAACGAATTCGGCACTAGGTTGAACCTCGAAAAACATCTTCTTGCCCAACAGGCGCAACCCGCCAGGATCACAACTCTCATATGAATGCAGAAATCGTTTCTATCGGCTCGGAACTCCTTCTTGGTCAGATCGTCGACACGAACGCGTCGTGGATTGCCCAGCGATTGGCAGAGAGTGGAGTGAATCTGTTCTACAAGACGACCGTCGGCGATAACCTCGATCGCATGGTCGACATTCTCGATAGAGCTCTCGACCGCTCCGATGTCGTAATCACCGGGGGCGGTATTGGCCCCACCCAGGACGATCTAACCCGAGAAGCGATCGCAAAAGTGACCGGGCGGGAGGTTGTGACCGACCCAGATTCACTTACAGAGCTTCGAGAACGGTTCCAGAAACGCGGGTTCATCCTTACGAAGAACAACGAGCGCCAGGCGCAGATACCGAGTGGCGCTATCGTTGTGAAAAACCCCAATGGAACGGCACCCGCATTCATCGTCGAGACTGACCGAGGCACCACTATCAGCCTTCCCGGCGTACCGTTCGAGATGAAGTGGCTGGTTGAAAACGAAGTTATTCCCTACCTGCGTGAGAAGTACGACCTCACCCAGATGATTCACTACCGAATCCTGAAAGTAGCTGATATTGGCGAGAGCGCTGTTGATGATCGCATTGGACACCTGATCGCCAATTCGCAAAACCCAACCGTTGGCGTGCTGGCGCATCCCGGCCAGGTCGACATTCGGATCGCAGCACTTGCCGAGAGTGTTGACGAAGCAGACACGCTGATCGACAAAGTCGATGCTGAGGTTCGTGATCTTCTCGGTGACAACATCTTTGCAGTAGACAAAGAGACGATCGAATCGGTAGTAGGCGATCTGCTATCCAAAAACAGCGCGACGGTTGCAACCTCTGAGGATCTAAGCGGCGGATCGGTGGCATCGGCGATTCAGAAAGCCGCCGATGCCAAGTTCCTACAGAGTTCGATAGTTAATTCGAACGAAGCACTCGAGAAAATCGCCCATCCAGGCGGCGAAACTCCTCCGTTCGCAGATGGAGCCACGCGTACGGCGGCTCTCGCTCGGGCGATCAAGAATTCTACCGGTGCTACTTACGGAATCGCTGTTCATGGTACAGAAGAGGGCGATCAGCGAACCGAGAATCTGGGCAGGGGCGAAACGTACATCGTGGTGTCGGGTCCCAACGGAGAACGAACTCGCCATGTGCGCTCGGCTGGCAGGGGTGGACCAGATCGACAGCGTGCGGCGATGGGTGCGTTGAGCCTCTTCAGGCGAGAACTTCTGGGGCTTCCCGAGTAAACGTTTAACGAGTCGAGTTTCTGGGCCACCAGATCAAGCGCGCAACATAGTACGAAAGAACCGAGTTTTAGAAATACAGCGGTAACGATTCGGACTTAAACTTGTGTGAGTGATGGCACGGCACTGTTCTGACAATGAATCCCGTTGAATCGGAGACCTCCGAAATGTTTCGCCCAAAATCCGTAATTATTCTCGCAATTGCAGCCATCATGGCTGTGGCAATCGCCTGTAGCAGTGAAGCCCCGGCGCCCACCGCAACGCCGGTACCAACTACCACACCAATCCCAACTCCGACGCCGGTACCAGTAAAGCCGATCGAAATCGACCCGGCTGCCGATCCAGCAGGGTTCCTCAGTGCGCTACCCGAATCGGAAGCGATATGTGCAGTTGACGCTCTCGGAGGGCGCGATCGAGTTCTGGCTATGCTCGAGTCCAGTGTTGGAGGATCGAAACTCACTACTGCAGAAGCCGACGCACTCGACAAGTGCCTCAGCGACGAAACCGTGCAAGTCGTATTCGTTGGTCAGCTATCTAAACACGCCGGCACTTTGAGTGGCGCCACCATTTCCTGCATCAGCGAGAAAACCACGGGTATGTCTGCTGCAGGGTTGTTCATGGAAGAACCCGCTGCCGACTCCGTGATCAGCTCGTTGCAGGGTATTTTCTGTCTGAATCACGACGAACGAGAAGCGCTATCATCAAGTGAATCCAGTTATGGCTTCAGTGAATTCGGCGGCGTTGATGCGCTTGAGTGTGTGGTCAACGGAGTCGGCCCAACCGGACTTCAAGATCTGCTGAGCATTGCAGGGCAGAGCGGTATGGACATGACGGCACTCAGCGACCTCTTCCCACTGATGGTCGAATGTGGCGCAATAGACGATTCAACCTTCGAGGAAACGGGCTTTACAGCTGATCAGGTCAGTTGTGTGATATCCGAGCTTGGCGCAGATGGTCTTGCGTTGCTCGATCCAGATGGTGCAGAGCCTGACTTATCGCAACTTGGCCCGCTTCTCATGGTTCTTGGCACGTGTGAAATAGAGATCGAGGGGCTGCTTGGTGGATCAACGCTTTCTGTCGATCCAGACCCAGCGGCCGATCCCACAGTTCTTGCAACAGTTCAAGTCGAAATTCCCGAAGAGATCGAAGAGCTGTATCTCCCATTCACGGAAGAGCAGATGACCTGCCTTGTGGCGGAAATAGGAGAGGACGAGATCACCAAGTTGCTTGAGGGTGGTGCTCCAGACCTCGGCCTGTTCGCAGCGCTGGCGATCTGCAACGTCGATCTTGCGGCTTTGCTGGGCGGCTGATCGTTTTCAAGCAAAACAAAACGCCCGCTGATTCATTACGAGTTGGCGGGCGTTTTACGTTATCGCTGCCCTCGATTCCGCTTCGCTCCCTGCTAGACTGGCGGCCTATTCGAATCCTTCTTGTGTGTACACGTTAGAAATCCGGTTCATATAACGCCAGCAGAGGAACAAACGCAATGAAAAGTAGAGCAGCAATCCATGTTGGTCACGGCAAGCCACTGGTGGTCGATGAGGTCAACATCCCCGATCCACAGCCCGATCAGGTTGTCGTAAAGCTCTACTCGAGCGGTGTTTGCCATTCGCAGCTGCACCAGATGCACAACGCGGAAACCGAAACACCAGCCTTGTTGGGACACGAAGGTTTCGGAATTGTGAGCCAGATCGGATCGAACATCACACACCTTAAAGAAGGCGATGCTGCGATTGTTACATGGGTGCCACGAGAACCTATTCAAGGCCGTTGGAAAGCACCCGACGGCGGTGTCACGTGGAACGAAGAACCTCTTTCTGGCCCGACCTACACCTGGGGTGAAGACGCCATTGTGTGGGGCGGATATGCAGTAAAAGTAGCCGACGATGCACCTCGTGATCTTTCTTCTATCGTAGGTTGCGCAGTGCTAACTGGAGCCGGAGCCGTAACCCACACCGCCAAGGTGCGACCGGGAGATTCGGTTGCCGTATTTGGTGTCGGGGGCGTCGGCATGTCGGCTATTCAGATGGCGGCGATTCTCGAGGCATACCCGGTCATTGCTGTGGACATCGACGATTCAAAACTCGAATTTGCTAAAGAGTTCGGGGCGACTCACACGGTGAACTCGAGCAAGGTCGACCCGATCGAGGCGATCATCGATATAACCAACGGTGGTGTCGACTTCGCCTTCGATGCGATTGGTCTTAAGATCACTAACGAACAGATCCTGCCAGTTACTCGCAGTGGCGGATCCGGGGCCGACAACATCGGCGGGATGGCGGTAATGATCGGCATGCCGGGACCAGAGATGACTATCTGGCCAGGGCATTTCATGTTCCACCAGCGTCAGTACCGAGGATCCCTTGGCGCAACGTACCCTGACAAAGATTTCGACATGTACTTGCGACTCTACAAAGAGGGCAAGTTCCCGCTCGATAAGTTGGTGACGAAGCGCTACAAGCTCGACGACATCAACGAAGCTTGCGACGACCTCCAAAGCGGCAAAATACTTGGTCGCGCAATCCTTGAGTACTAAGAGAACCACATAAAAATTGCAGTACAGAAAATTAGGCAACACCGGCGTAGACGTTTCACTCCTTAGCTACGGGACCGGCGGCCCTTCTAAGTTCGGCCAGAATACGGGCCTCGACGATGCTGGACGAGCGGCACTAATAAGCCGGGCTCTCGAACTGGGCGTCAATCTATTCGATACAGCGGAGGCTTACGGCGAGGCCGAGGCGATGCTTGGGCGAGCGATCAAGGGACACGCCAGAGACTCTTACCTTATTGCCACAAAGTGGTCGTACAAAGTAGGCGACAGCCTGGTGACCGATCCAGACGAAATTACCCGACAGCTTGAGCAGAGTCTTGAGCGGCTTGAAACCGACTACGTCGATATCTTCCAGATTCACGCTGTTATGCCCGATGATATTGATTACATTGCTGAAAACTACATTCCAGCAATGCAACGACTCAAGGATCAGGGTAAAACCCGGTTTATCGGCATTACAGAAATGATTATTCAGGACCCGAAGCACACGGCAATGGCGATTTCGATGGAGCGACATCCGGATGTCTGGGACTCGGTGATGCTGAAGTACGGAATCATGAATCAATGGGCTGCCAAGGACTCACTTCCTATTGCAGCAAATACAGCAACCGGCATCCTCAACATGGCACCGGTGCGGCTCACGTTAACCCGACCCGAGAAGCTAAACGAACGGATGACCGAGTGGGGCGAATCCGAGGGCGGAAACACTCTCGACTGGCTCTCTGGCGGCGACCCATCAGCGCTAATTCTCAAGGGATACCAGTTCGCGGCAGAGCCTGAAGCCGTGACCACGGTAATTTCTGGCACATCAAGCATTGCTCACCTCGAACAGAACGTCGCTGCCCTTGATGGCACGCTTTCCGACGAAGAATCCGAGAAGCTGGTAGCTGCCTACGGCGACTCAGCCTCGATCGACTAGCAACAAATGCACGATCCTGTTCTCCCTCCCTCTCAGGGAGGGAGTTAGACGATGGGTCGAACCTGTCGACTTCGCGGAGTAGGCACGTCCGCTCCCACACGCTTTCTCGACTGCAGCGAAGCGGAGTGGAGAGACCTCACAGGAACACGTCCCCAACACAGCCCACAGCACAGCGCGACCCCAGTCCCAGATCCCTCGACTCCGATGACTCCGCTCGGGACGCGGAGGAAGTTGGCGTTGGCCGGAATGGCTTCCGTCTTGAGCCTCACCCTCACCCCAGCCCTCTCCCCCGGGAGAGGGAGCCGCACAAATCTTTGCTGAACGAACCCGATCAGGCGTATTTGTCTCGCAATATTCGGGATGCTTCTGCCTCGTTGCGAAGCTTGAGATAGGCTTCGTCCAGCGGAATTTCTGACGACTTACCCGGCGCAAATCCGCAGTCAGGGTTCAAACTCAGTCGTGCCGGATCCACGTACTTAATCGCCTCATCAACTCGGCCTACGATTTCCTCTGGCGTGTCGATGTGCTCCAGACGGCACTCGACTGACCCGAGTCCGATCAGTGCATCTTCTGGCAATTCCTTCAGAACAGCAATGTCACCCGCATCAGGAATGGCAAACTCGATAACGTACTGGTCGACCGAGATGCGCTTCATCGTGTCGAGTATCGGCTCATATCCGCCCTTGGCGCCCCATCCCTTACGGCCCCAGTTTCGCCGGCAGACATGAAGCGCAACCTGAACGCCTTCGATGCCGTGGATCACCTCGTTGATCTTGGTGGCGGCCAGGCTCATTTCATAATCAGGGTCTTCGAAAGTTGAACGTACGTCAGGGTCGACGAGTACACAAAGGTGAGGTTCATCTATCTGAACGACATCGACACCCGTCTTGCTCAATTGCACCAGCTCTTCATGGAGAATTGGCACCAACGCATCAATGAACTCGTCCCGGGTCGGATACGCCTTTGCCGATAACTCCGGATCCCAGAGTCGCTCGCCCAGCAGGTACGGCGACGGCAAGCAAACCTTGGTCATTCGATCCGTGAGTTTCAGCAGTCGCCGGGCCTCCTCGGCGGCAAGACCTGGACTGCGCACTTCCATCGGCTCAGTGACGGTAATGCCCCACCTTCCGTCTCTTGGGTCGGGACTAAAGCCGTCTGCTATATCCGCAATGATGTTCGTGTAGGAATGACGTCTCCATTCACCGTCGGAAACCAGGTCCAACCCGGCCATCTCCTGAAGGGTGACAGAGTACCCAACGGCGCGGTCCATCTCTTGTGAACGTGACGCATCCAAGGACTCAGCCCCGGGATTCTCGGGCAAGATGTCCTGAACGGCCGTGGGTCTCGGGAGGCTCCCCACTACGCCGGATGCAAATGGAACGCGATTCGTTATTTTCTTGCTTGCCATGACTAGTTTCCTGTCGAGTCAAATGCTGAGCCGCTTGTCGGGTCGCCTATCGGACCTAACGTTGGTCGCGGCATGTTACTGGAATGGTGACTGACCGGTTGCTCATCGCTGACGCAAATTATGGCGAACTCAGTGAAATGTGATACTGATCGACCGATTTTCCCTCACCCAACCCTCAGCCGTTGGGAGAAGTCTTTAGGGCAGCAGTAACTTCGCTTTACTAGTATTTTTACACCAATTGTGAATTTATTCACGTAGCCCTCATATTCAGCGTCTCGATAACCCTTATTCCTCACGAGTTATTAAGACAATGTAGGTAGCAACCAGGGCTGGCGAGTGACTCCACTCGCAAGAAAGGAGAACGTAATGTTCAAGAGGATTTTGGTACCGATCGACGGCTCCGAAGAGTCACGCACCATCGTTCGATGGGCTGCGGGGCTTGCCCGGGCAAACGACGCGGAAATCACCCTCTTGTCGGTAGTCGATCCAGAGGAGTTCCGGATAGTTGAAGCGACTGCGATCGGATCGTTCTCGACCGACGCCCCGACCGAGGTGATCGCCGAGTTCGTAGAAAAACGCAAAGCAGAGCTAGAAACCGAAGCTCAAACATTACTAGCAACGGGTCTGGCAGTTGACGTGATCGCCATCGAAGGTGCCCCGGCTGAGACCATAGTCGCTGAAGCCAAGAAACTCGATGTAGACCTGATCGCAATGTCGACACGAAGAGAATAGGCGTTAGCACGAGGAATTCTCGGAAGTGTGACCGATAGAGTCCTGCATTCCACAACGACACCCCTGCTGGTTCTTCAGCCCGAAGACCTTGAGGACGACAGTGTAGGAACTGGATTCATTCGTCGAATCGTGGTTCCTCTGGATGGATCAACACTATCCGAGCAGGCGGTTGCCCCAGCAGTAGCACTTGCTCGTGTCACCGGTGCAGAGCTTGTTTTCACCGAGGTTGTTCGAATACCAACGTACGGAATCGAAATGGGCGGACTCGGATACGTAAGTGCCCACTACGCCGAAGCTTTTAGCACCGAGTTACAAGAAGAAGAGGGCGCAAGGTACCTGGCGACATTCGTTGAAAACGCTGAAACGGCAGGATTGAAAGCTCAAGCTCAGGTAAGCACTGGAAATCCGTCAATTCAGATAGTCGATGAAGCCACAGCACCCGGCAGTGTGATCGTAATGGCGACTCACGGTGCGGGCGGGATCAAGCGATGGATGATCGGAAGCGTAACCGACAAAGCGATTCGGTCTGCTCACCGACCTGTCCTCGTGATTCCTCCGCAAGCAGCGTAGCTCCGACTGATCACCCTCACTCTCGCCCTGGTAGGGAGAGAGTGTCTATCTGTAAGACTTGTTAGATCCCCATCTCAGCGTCGATTTCGTCCTGGAACGCGGACTCTCGACCTTCAACTACATCCTCGATAGTAACGGCTGCGCCCTTTGCTCCCGACTCCATCAGCGCATAGGCAAGGCCAAGCGCGTCCATTCCCTCTTTGGGACCAACCTCGGGCTGTCCACCAGTTTCGGCGGCCTGCACCATATCGAGGTACTCATACGCAAGGATTTTCGAATCGATCGCCGTAAATTCCATCTCATACGAGCTTATGCGGCGAGCACCGTCCCACAGGACCGAAGTGATGTCGTCTAGCTCCCAGTCGGGAACCAAATCCAGCAAATCGTCACCCGTAACTACCGACCCATCACCGCGAACGATTCGCGGCGATTCGCCTGATCGACTCCTTGGCCGGTACATCGTTCCTGTGCTTCCTGAGATCGTCGACACGCCGAGTAACTGTCCGTGAGATGTGTCGGTCATCAGCAGCTGACCGATTGCGCCCGACTTGAACCTAATAACCCCGAAAGCAGTATCGGCAGCCGTCTGTTCGACCATGTCGCCGGTCGAATACTCGTCTTCCTTACGATGGCTGTACATCGCCGCCAGACCCGGAGCTACCTCGCTCATAGGTCGCAGTGTTCGCTGCTTTTCATTGATAGCGATTTCGGCAAACACGGTATCGGCACCACCGAGTAGATAGAGCATCATGTCGGCGTTGTGCACACCCGCGTCGAGGGGGGCGCCTCCGGCCTGTTCCTTCTTCGCCCGCCACACGGTACTGTGCATCACGGCCCCATTGGAACTACCTACCCCGATATCCAGAGTGAAGTACGGTGTACCTATTGCACCTGCATCCATAAGCGCACGGGTGAGACGATTCATCGGATCACGGCGGTAGTTTTCAGCGACAGCCATCACCTTGCCAGTCGCACTCGATACCTCGCGCATCTGACGACACGCCTTGAGGGTCAGTCCCATCGGTTTTTCCGTAATAACATGCAGCCCAGCTTCCATCGCTTTAATAGCGAAACGGTGGTGCATCGGCGTGCTGGTAACGATTGCGACACCATCGAGATCTGCCTGGGTGAGCATCTCGTCGAAGTCGGTGTAGATATCGGGCCGTGCTCCGGTCTCATCGTTGATTTCGTCGGCAACAATCGCGGCAACATCTTCGTGCACGTCGCAAACAACGGTCATCTCCACGGTGTCGAAATACTTTCGAAGTTCGATGTAACCCTGGGCATGCCTGCGCCCCATTCCGCCACAGCCAACAAGCGCTATTTTGAATGTCATATTCTTCTTTTTCTATTTACTCTGGATCAGGTGGAGCGAACGGACGAACGCTTACGGCAGCATGTCGACCAGCGGTTGAATGTTTTTAACTTCGCCCTTGAAGTCGATTCCCAAATCGTGAACGATCTCGACGATCTTATCGTTGAACGGCGTTGGCACACCAACCTTTTTACCGATGTCCGACACGAGCCCGTTCAGATAGTCGATCTCGTTGCGTCGGCCTTTTCGCACATCCTGCCCAAATGACGGCACACCACCGGGTCCGCCTCTTTTTCCTGCCTCGATAAACGCCGCCTCGACTTCTTCGACGTTTCGCCCCTCCGCAGCGTCGATAATCGACTCCGCAGGAAGTTCAAGTACCGGACCCAGATTGATACCTTGGGCCATTGCGACTCGGGCAACTTCTGCACCCAACTGAATTCCGATTCGGAGAGGCTCAAGTTCCGAGCGCACTTCAGTAGTGCCATAACCGCTCACGCCAGAGAGTGCGTTCGCCATGCAGTTGACCATGAGCTTCGACCAACGGGTGCCCCAAAGGTCAGCAGAAAATTCGGCGTTTGCAACCGCGCACATTACTTCGACGAGCTCACGAGCTCTGGGCGTGTCAGTTCCATCATGCTCAGCGATTTTGAAGCCTAGCGCGTAGTTGTCGGTACGTATGCCGCGCCCCGGCTCCCATGCCGCAGCACCGATCGTGATGATGCAACCGAGCGAACGTTCAACTCCTGCGATGGCCGCCATTCGCTCGTCGTTTATCCCGTTCTGGAAATCGACGAATACGCCGTGATCGGGATCGATGTACCTGAGCATGAGCGTTGTCGCCCACTCGGTGTCGTAAGACTTCACAGCGATGAAAACGGCGTCGAACGGCACGGTTTCATGTTGGAGTTCGTGAATGTGAATCGCCTGCGGGTGGGTGAGGTACTCGTCTTCTTGCGTCTCGACAATCAGGCCGTCAGCCTTGATCTTCTCGACATGCTCCCACCACTGGTCGATAAGCGTTATGTCGTGACCCGCTTTCGACAGCAGCCCACCAACAACGCTACCAATACCACCGGCACCCATAATCCCAATTCGCATTCG
>Ga0114999_10006159_pt1 | contig 13916 bp, 13 predicted proteins | sample ArcticOcean_MG_C_3_FD_89820 | JGI IMG/M metagenome (GOLD analysis project Ga0114999, IMG submission 89820) | Marine microbial communities from western Arctic Ocean - ArcticOcean_MG_CB8_126 | ecosystem: Environmental > Aquatic > Marine > Oceanic | place: Arctic Ocean: Canada Basin | collected...
ACTCCTTCAGGGAATGGGTTTGGTTACTCTCCCTATCGGAAGGAGTCCCTTTTTCTTTAGAAACTACAGTAGATTATAAACGCCTACATCATAGATCTTGATAGGTGCAAATGAACAGTGTCATATTCTGGAAATTCTGTTCGAACCCGGCTTGCAGCCGCCGCGCCTCTCTCCCCCCAACGGCCTGGCCTTGGATGCGGCAGCCGACTATATGGCGACGCTGGTGCTAAACCCCCTGGTGCACGACCCCGACCACGCCGACAGCGCCCTCGTTTGGACTTTGACCCACATTAGCGGCGATGCAGTGACAATCGACTACGACCGTTTTGCACAGACGGCGCGCTTCACTGCTAGGCCGGATTTTGCTGCAGCTCAGGTGCGCCTGCAGGTTAGCGATCCCGACAGCTTGAGTGCCGAGATCGTCTTGCATCTGGCCGTGCTCCAAAGCGGCGATTTCAATAACGACACAACCATCGACCAGAGCGATCTGGTGCCTTTCGTGGAAGCCTTTGGTGCCCGACCAGAACAGCACGACAGGTGGAACGAAAACGTCGATCTCAACGGCGACGGCCGCATCGACTTTGCTGACTTCTTTCTCTTTTTGTTTGCCAAATGATGTAATTAAAAAATGTGGGCGCTTTAACGTTCGTAATGGGCAATAATCTTGCCCAACGCCTCTTCCAAATCTACTTTGGGATCGTAGTTCACGTAGGTGTGTATCTTTTCTAGATCTGGAGCGCGGTATTCCAAATCTTCGTACACGCCTTTGGGCCAGGCCTGTTCGTAGGGAACGAAAAGTACCTCGGATTTGCTGTCCGTCATTTCTTTGATCTTATAGGCCAGGTCTTTGATCGTGGTTTCGAAGTTGGATCCTAGATTAAAAACCTCACCCACCGCCTTGTCGCTTTGGGCCAGGGCTACAAGACCGTCTAGCGCGTCGTCGATATAGGTCCAACAGCGACTCTGGCTGCCGTCGCCGTAAACGCGGATGGGATGCCCCAGCAGTGCTTGTTTGATAAAAGTGGGGACCACCATGCCATAGTCGCCGGTTTGGCGTGGGCCGATGATATTGAAGGGCCGCACGATAACGCAGGGCAGGCGTTTTTCGCGCCAATAGGCTAGGGCGAAAAGCTCGTCGACCGCCTTGCAGGTGGAATAGAGCCAGCGGACGACCGTGGTGGGTCCTAAGATGCGGTCGCTGTCCTCCCTGAAAGGCACGTGGCCATTCTTCTTGCCGTAGATTTCTGAGGTGGAGGCGAGCACCACTTTCTTCTTTTTCTCATTGGCCAATTCGAGAACGATTTCGGTACCGCGAATATTGGTCGTCAGCGAGCGCAAGGGATTGTCGATGATGAAGTCGACGCCCACGGCGGCGGCCAAATGGTAGATGAGATCGCAGTCGGCAATCGTCTGGCGCATCATATCGACATTGAGCACATCGTCTATGATGCATTTAAATTTGCTGTAGCCCTCGAGATGCTGGACATTGGTCATATCGCCTGTGGAGAGGTTGTCGACGATGGTGACCTCGTCGTCCATACTGAGATGGCGTTCGGCCAGATGCGAGCCGATAAACCCTGCCCCACCAGTAATCAATACTTTCATAGTCTGTAATGTTCCAACTTGAGTTCTATCATGCGATTAAAGCACCGCCTAACCGTGCCGTGTATGGACTAGGTAATCTCTGCTCAAGCGTTCTAGCGCCGTGCTGGCGCAGCCGCTTTCTTCTAATAGTAGGTCAATTTCCCCAGACGTGTAGAAATATACCGGACAGCCGTGGGCGTGCAAACGAAACCAGCGTGTTAAGGAACGCAGCGTCCAGCGCACCGGAAAGCTGAAAATGCCTGCGCTAGTGCCGTGCTGGATCTTTTCCAAAAAAATGCCCGGCCTTTCAATATAATCAAAAAATCCGATAGCCAAACAAATATCAAAGTGATGAGGCTCACACCATTCAAGAAAGTCTCCCTGCACAAATGTGCAGTTGTTTTCTACTTTTGCTGCTATTGCGGCCTGGCGTGCCGTTTCAACCATGGCCGGCGCAAAATCCAGACCGACTACTTTGGCACCCCGCCGGGCCAATTCGATGGAGTAGCGACCGGAGCCACAGCCAATATCGAGAATCTTCTTGCCCTCGACTTGGCCGCACCACTCTAAGGCAAGGGCAAAGCGGCGGTGGATGACCTGGCGGAAAAGGTGGTCCACCAAATGTTGGAGCGGGCTCTTTTCCTGGTGGTAAATGGCGTCAAAACGGTCTGCTTCGCGGTCGAAGTAGCGGCGAACTTTCTCGCTCTCTACAGCTTGCGTATTCAATTCAAACCCAGTACGCGGCTCATGGTGGTGAAGTGGAATTCTCGCAGAAGACGTTCTAACCGCCGTTCGGTAGCCGCCAGATTCCAGTAGTGGGTCAAGCTGATGCGCCGCGGCAGGGCCAGTTGGGGCTGATCCGGATCCAATTCCCATGGATGTATATAAAATGCGACCGGATGACCACTGGCGTTGACGCGGCGCATGCCATAAGCAGTAATATTATAAGGAAATAAACGAAAATAAGCACCCCCCCCTAGGGGAATATTTCGTCCCCATAGACGATACGTCGACAAAGGGAATTCGGCAATACCGGCGGTGGTCTGGTGAATCCAGCGGGGCGCGTCGCTGATGCCGTAGCGATAGTTGTAGACCGGAAAGACGCTGGAATCGTAGTGGATACCGCATTGGCGCAGCACCTCAAAGGCCCAATCGGCTTCTCGGGTGATAGAGAAAAAAGGGGCGCGATGGCCCTGGACCGGGGCTCCCAGAATGTTTTGGATGATGTCCAATGAGTGCTCTATATCGCTGCGAAACCCTTCGGCTCCCAATTTATAAACAAAGGCGTGGCTGTAGCCGTGGGTGCCTATTTCGTGGCCGGCGGCGGCGATCTGGCGGATCAATTCAGGAGCGCGTTGGGCGGCGTAACCCAAGACGAAGAAGGTGGCCTTGACTTGGGCCGCCTCCAGTAGGCGCAAGAGGCGCAAGGTACCCACTTCCAGACGGTCTTCAAAATCTCCCCATTGGTCGGTGCCAATTTCCAGTCCTTGATACCAATCTTCTAGGTCGACGGTGAAGGCGTTGACTACTGTGCTCATGCCCGTTTTTGCTCCAATTGCTGCAATAATTCGAACAAACGCCTGCTGCTCACATCCAGCGCATATCTCGCTTCCATTGCCGCCCGGCCGCGCTGGCCCATGTCGCGGCGCAATTGCGCGTCGGTGATCAGGCGCGCCAGGCGATCTTCCCACTCTGCTGCATCGCTGGCCCAGAAACCATTTTCGCCGTCGCTGACAATCTCTTGGTTGATGCCCACCGGGCTGGCGACTACGGGTAGGCCCATGGCCATGTATTGGAGCAGTTTATAACCGCCCTTGCCGCGCGTCCACAAATCGTCGGGCATGGGCATTAAACCAATATCAAAACTGCGCAGATCGTCGACTTCTTCCTCCAGGTTCCAGGCTTTGGTTTCGATGGGCAGATCGCCTTGGGGTACCTCGGAGGCACCGACCAGACGCAGGTGAGCCTGGGGAAAACGACGGCACAGGCGTTCGAGGGGTGCGATGATTAGGTCGAGATAGGGCAAGGTCGTGGCGCTGCCGATCCATCCTAGTACGATGTTGCCGTTGTCGGCAGCTTCTGTGTCCGTAGCACAGTAGCGCTGGGTGTCGATGGGGCCGGTGATGATGGCCACCTGGGGGCCGTGGCGGGTGGCAAAAGCGGCCGTGTACGGATTTTCTACTACCGCCAGATCGGCCAGGCGCAACATCGCTGGCAGCCCCCGGGCGTTGCGGCGTTCCTTGAAGCGGGCCAGCCAGTTCTGCTGCTGCACTTCCGTAGTAAAAATGGCGTCGTCAAAGTCGTAGGCGACGGGCGGTTGATAGAGGCGGAAAAGCCAGCGCACTGGGGCGGGAAAGATGACCTTTTGAATGAAGAGCACGTCGCAGCTGCGCCCTTTCCACCACGCCTGTAGGCCGCAGATAAAGGTGCGCCAGGAGGCCCAGGCGTAATAACTCAATTTGCGCCATTTGTGGCGCATCACCTGGACCTGGGTGGCAGCAATGCGGTGGTCGGGTAGGACGGTGATGACCTGTGTCTCTACGCCTTCTTGCTGCAGAAAAGGCAGGTATTGAAATACGCGCGTGCGGCTGCTGGCCGCCAAAACGCCGTACTGGGTCACAAAGAGCACCTTCATGACGGCGGCGACGAAGGCCTGGCGGCGCGATTCATCCACCAACGGCGCGCTGCGGCAACTCGCCGGAGCCGGTGGCAAAGCTGCGCACCCCATCGATGACCCGGTCTTGCTCGACGGCGATCATTTGCGGGTAGAGAGGCAGGGTGAGGATGCGCTGCCACACGCGTTCGACGATGGGTAGGGGCGCGTTGCGATAGGGTTGGTAGACGGGCAGGAAGTGGTTGGGGTAGAAGTGGACACCAGATTGAATATTGCGTCCTTCTAAAAAGTCGCAGAGAGCGTCGCGCTCGTCCAATTGGACGACCATGTGGTAGCAGGCGTTTTCGGCGTAGTCGCGCTGCGCCAGCGGTTGCACGCCCTCCACCTCGGCAAAGGCTTCTTCGTAGCGCTGCACTAGACCGCGGCGCAACTGGTTGGCGCGGTCCAGTTTTTCCAATTGCACCAGGCCAAGGGCGGCGGCGATATCGTTCATTTGGTACTTGAATCCCACCTCTTCGACATCGTATTCCCATGAGCGGCCTGTCTGGCCCGTGCTGAAGCGCTCCCAGGTGCCGCGCGAAATGCCCATCCACTTGAGCTTGCGGACGCGCTCGGCGATGGCGCTATCGTTGGTGACCAGCATGCCGCCGTCGCCGGTGGAGAGGTTTTTCTTCGATTCGAAGCTAAAACAGCCAATGTCGCCCAGCGTGCCCAATTTGCGGCCCTTATAGGAACCGCCGCAGGCCTGAGCCGCGTCTTCGATGATTACCAGATCATGTTTGGCCGCCAATTCGAGAACGGGGTCCATATCGCAGGCATGGCCGCCGTAGTGGACCACGACGATGGCGCGCGTCTGGGGTGTTATGCGCGCTTCGAGCTGGCGCGCGTCTATATTGAGGGTATCGGCTTCGACATCGCAGAAGACGGGGTTTCCACCGGCGTAGAGGATGGCGTGGTTGGTGGACACAAAGGTCATCGACGTAGTGAGAACGTCGCGGTCTTCCACCTCGGCCGTCAACATGGCTAGGTGGAGCGCGGCCGTGGCCGAATACAGCGCAATGGCGTGTTCGACGCCCATGTATTTGGCAAAGCGCTTTTCGAATTGGGCTACCTTGGGGCCGGTGCCCACCCAACCCGTTTGCAAAGGCTCGCGTAGCGCTTCGTACTCGGCGTCTTCGAACCAGGGTTTAAAAATCTGAATGACGTCTTCTGCCACGAACTTCTCTCCTCGATGTTCAGCGCGCGGCCGGTGGTTGCGGCGCCCAGTAGGATCTCTCTGCCAGACTTTTGTAGAAAATGCGACGATAGGCCTGGAGGCGCTGCCCACTTTCGCCGCGCCGCCGTGGCCACAGAAAAAAGAGCGCGCCCCATAGCAGTGAGCGCAGCATCATTTCGATCAGGGTCAATAGGCGCAAGACGAGCACGTGTCGCGATCCGAAATGCTTCTGAAAGAGGTAGAATAGGCTTTGCTGGCTGGTAACCAGCATGGCCGCGTAATTTTTGCTGGAACTCTGACCTCCCAGGTGGATCACCCGACTAAAGGGGTAGTAGAAGACGCTCCAGCCTCCTTTGCCGACCCGCAGGCACCAGTCCAAATCTTCGTAATACATATAAAAAGTAGTATCGAGGCGGCCGATCTGTTCGACTACTTGCCGACGGATCAGCAGACAGGCCCCGGTAACCCAACCGACAGAGCGAATTTCGGCGTGGTCCCAGCGGCCTAATTTAAAGACCGGAAATAGTTTATGCAACAGCAATTTATCGATGATAAGGGTCCACAAACTCGGCGCTATACCGCAGGAAAGTTGTAGGGAACCGTCCGCATTGAGCAGCTTGGGGCCGGCCGCGCCGGCCCGGGGATGCGCCTCCATGAAATCGACCAGGGCGCCCAGGGCGCCCGGCTCTACTCGCGTATCGGTATTGAGCAGTAAGAAGTAGCGCCCCCCGGCTTTTTGCAGGGCTAGGTTATTGCCGCCGCTAAAGCCCAGGTTTTGGGCGCTGACAATGAGGTCTACCTGAGGGAAATGGCGCTCGACTAGGGCTACACTGTCGTCACTAGAGGCGTTGTCGACGACGAGCACTTCCCAGGTGTCGGCCTGTGGATCGGCATAAATGGAATCCAGGCAGTCTTTGAGGAGATCCCGGGTGTTCCAATTGACAATGCAGATCGACAGCAGAAAATCGCTGGATGCCGCAGTCATTTCAAGTTCCACAAGGTTAAAATGTCCAAGACCCATTGGTGCAAAACAGCGCTGCCGAAGTACAAGATTACATTGGCGCCCACCACCGTTCCTAGAATGGTCAAGGTGCGCGGTGTGCTCCAGTGCGGCCGCTGCGCGCTCAGATAGGCGGCGGCAAAGAGGCAGAAGAATGGCTCCAGGGGCAAACGAAAACGCGACGAGCCGTAGAGTAGCAGGCAAAAGACGGCCAGTGACAGACCCATAAAAGCGCTTAAGATGAAAAATCCGTCTCTATTCCAAAAGTGGTAAAGACCGGCCAGAAAAAATGGCAATATTACCATGAGCCAGAAGTTGTACTGCGGCCGCATAAAATACCAGAAACGCAATAAGCGCTCACCGACCAATTGGGCATAGGCCGCAGGATGGGCAGCAATCCACGACAATCCCTGGCGCCACCAATAGCGGTCGCGCTCTACCTCGGTGGGAAAACGCTCCATAAAGGAAGGTTGGATGCCCCAACCGTGCGGCTGGCGCCAGTCCGGGTTATCTGCATTGCTGCGGGCGACGATGAAGCCGCCGTGGGTAGAAATGGCCACGAAGGCATCGTGCACCAGGTAGTTGCGCAGTGTCCACGGTCCTACGGCCAGACAGAGTCCCAGTCCCACCCACAGAGTGCGGCGGCCCCACTGGGCTTGTCGATGCCACAGCGCGGCCAAAGCAAAAGCTGGCAGCAAGAGCAAACCCGCAGGTCGCGTCAATGCGGCTAGGCCAATGGCCAAGCCGCCGCCCAACCACAGCGTCGCCGCTGCGGCAGGCGGAGAAATTAGGAGGCGGATGGCCAATACTAACCAGAAGGCAAACCAGGTTTCGGTCATCACTTCGTTGGGACTGGCGGCCAGGGGGCCATAGACGGCCAGCAGCAGACCGGCGCTTAGGGCGGCGGGTGGGTAGAGCCGCCGCCCCAGGTCGTAGATGAGCACTGCGGTAGCGGCGCCCACCAGGGCCTGAGCGATTTTTACCCATAGGTGGTCGTAGCCGCACAGCAAATAAACGAGCGCCAAAAAGAAAGGATAGAAGGGCGCGCGCCACGAGTACATTGCAGCGCCGTGGAAGGCGTCGCGCGCGACAAAACCTTCACCTGCCAGCAGATTGAGGGCGATTTCGTCGTAGTCCGGCGTATCCTGGGGTGGCACTTCGCCTCCCTGGGCGATATAACCCAAACGCAAGAGAAACGCGGCGCCAAATACGATCCAGCGCCAGGGTAAGCGTGCCAAGAGTAGATCGGTCGTCGTCATGTAGGCGTGCCAGGATGAGCCGTCGACGGGCTTTGTAGAACGCGGTCGAAGCAGGCGGCCAATTGCCGGGTCAGGGCGCGGCGGTGAAAACGCTGCAGCTCGGTTTCGTCTACCTGGCTCTTAAGGGTGCCAGCGCCAAAGCGCTCGTATAGGTCGACTAGAGCGGCGCGGATGGCGTTGGGATCGTCGGCCGCCACGCAGGTACCGGCCCGCAATCGAAACATCAAACGTTCTACCATGCCATGCCCGGTCAGGGCCAGAATGGGACGCCGGGCAGCCAGGTACTCGTAGAACTTGCCCGGCACATTGGAGGAGGGCCAGGGTCGCACGTGGTCGACCAATAAGAGCACGTGAGCGCGTTGCTGGCAAGCCAGGGCGGCCTCTCGTTGTACAGCACCTACTATTTCGATCATGCCGGCTTGCTCTAGCCGCACCGCCGCTTGGCGCTCCGCCGTACTGAGCTGGCCGACGAGGACCAGATGCAGACGTTGAGCCCAGGTTGGGTCTTGGTCCAATAGAGTTTCCAGCGCTGTAAAGAGGGACTGCGGGTCGCGTTGCGGATGGCTGAGTGAAAAAGATCCTGCATGCACTATCTGCAACGTCTTCTCGTCCGCTGGCGCAACGAATTCGAAATCCTCCGGGTCAAAGCCGTTGGCAATAACCTGGATGCGGTCCGCTGCCCGGGGATAGGTACAGCGCAGGTGCTCGGCGCTGATATCCGTGGCGGCGATGACAGCATCGGCGCTATTGACCACTGCCTCTTCCAGGCGCTGTTCCAGGGCGCGGCGATAGGGTAGTTGGCCAAGGATGGGATCGAGCGGATCGTAGATCCAAGAATCGCGAAAATCGGCGACCCACGGCCGCCCGGTAAGTGTCTTTAGCGCCAGGCCCAGCAGATGGGCGCTGGCCGGCGGGTAGGTAGAGTAGATGAGGGCGGCGGGATGGCGGCGCAACTGGCGCAAACCGTGCCACAGGGCAGCGGGCAGCCAGGTGGTCTGTAGGTCGGGAATGCATATCCGGGTGCGCAGCCAATGGCGCACGCCGCCGAGATGGCCGGCGTCGGTGCGCGCTGCAGACGAGGCCGTGCCATGCCGCGCCGCGCGGTTGAAGAGATAGCGGTACCATTGCAGCGGTTCCCAGGCGTGCACTGCGTTGGGCTGGCCGCTCATGCCAAAAGCAGAAGTGGTCAAGATCTTGGCAGCATAGCCGAATTCCGGCAAATAGCGCGCGAATTTAACCGTGCGCTCGACGCCGGTCGAATGAATCGGCGGATAGTGGTAGGCGATGCAGAAAACAGTTCTTTGTGTATTCGTTTTGGGCGCTCCAGCGAAAGTTGTTTGATCTTGTAGAATAAGAAAAAATCAAAAGTAGTTCAATGTGCTTGACTTATAGGAAGGGGATATCTATTATTCTTTAAAATAGTAGATTTATTGGAGATAGATCAATGAGCTTGCTCGATATTCTTTCTGAAGAGTCGACCATAGTCGACTTGCAGGGAGAAACCAAAGAAGACATTATCAGGGAGTTGGTCGACGTCCTGCCGATGGGGGACGTGGTTATTGACAAGGAAAAGGTCCTGATGGCCGTGCTCGAACGCGAGAAGATTATGAGTACGGGCATTGGCGACGGCATCGCCATTCCCCACGGCAAATCCGATTCGGTAAGCCAGTTGGCCGCCGCTTTGGGCACGCAGCGGCGTGGGGTCGACTTCGAAGCGCTGGACGGAGAACCAGCCTTTGTCTTTTTCTTGCTCGTCTCTCCCGCCAAGGTCTCGGGTCCACACATCAAAGCGCTAGCGCGCATATCTCGCTTGCTCAAAAACGACGATTTTAAAAAGAAACTGACCGCGGCCGCTACGCCCGCAGAAGTCCTCTCCGTCATCGAGGCCGAAGAGCAGAACCACCCGTCCTCCGACTAAGCTGCCGCGCCTAGATCTTGCATTTTCTCAACCCCGCCATGCTCATCGGGTTGATGGCGGCGGTCATTCCGCTGGCTATCCACCTGCTCTACCGCAGTCAAACGCGTCCCATCCCTTTCAGCAACCTCGACTTTCTGCGCCAATTGCACCACAGCCGCATGCGTCGGGTGCGCCTGCGCCAATGGTTGGTGTTATTGTTGCGCACGCTTATCATCGCACTTTTGGTGCTGGCGTTCTCGCGCCCGGCGCAGCAAACCGGTGAGAGCGGCTGGTGGGGGCGGGCCGCGCCCACTGCCGCCGCGGTACTTATAGACCAGTCTTACAGCACGACCTATCGCCGTCCCGAAGGCCGCCTCTTCGATCAATTGCAGCAGCAGGCTGGTAGCTTAGCGAATTTGTTCGACGGCCGCGACGAAGTTAGCGTCATTCCCTTCGCCCGCCGGGCGCAAGTGCTCGAACGGCCGGTCGACAGCGATCATCTCAAAACTCAGCTCAAAGAATTGCTTCCCAAGGAGGAGAGCACCGACATTGCCCAGGCCCTCGAGGCTGCGGCACAGTACCTGGCCCAGGCGCAGCTACCGCGCCGCGAGGTTTACCTCTTCACCGATCTGGCGCGTTCCAATTGGGAGGCGGTGGAGCTGGAAAACTGGCCCGGGGATACGACGGTCTACCTCTGTAGCGCCGATACTAGCGCCCGCGCCAATGTGCACGTCGAAGCGGTGCGCATCGCCAGTTGGATGGCCACGGCCGGTGCCCGCCTCGAACTCCAGGTCGTCTTAAACAATAGCGCTGCCTACCCGGTAGAGGGCGTCGGCGTTGACCTCTACCTAGACGGCGAGCGCGTGCGCCACCAGACGGTGGACTTGCGCGCCGGCGATCAACGCCGCCTCGAATTTGTCGTCACGCCGCGTCAACCCGGTCGCGCCAGCGGTTATATCGAAATAGAAGACGACCATTTGCCATTGGACAATAGGCGTTATTTCGCTCTCCAATTGCCCGAGCGCATCCGTCTAGCCGTGCTGGGCCACCGTCCATCCGATACCTACTATGTGCGCCGCGCCCTCAGCGCCGTGGCCGCCGCTGATCCGGCGTTGGAACTGCGCTCTGGTTTTATCGACGAATTGGCAACCCCGCTGACCGACGTCGATGTGCTGGTACTGTGCAATGTGCAGCGTCTCGATCCTCAACAGACGCGGCAGGTGCAGGACTTTGTCGCCGCAGGAGGCGGTCTGATTCTCTTTCCCGCGGCGCAGGCGGATCTGCCCTACTACAATCGGGACTTGCTGCCCGGTTTAGTAGAAGCTCGTTTGAAAGGCGTTTTCCAACCTCCGCAGCAAGATAGTTTTGGCACCCTGGACCAGACGCGTCCCCACCACCCTCTCTTTGCCGATTTATTGCCAGAAAAAGCAGAGGATCGACCGCGTTTTTTCTCTGCTTTCGAATTGGCCCCCGTCGAAGGTTTGCAACCTTTGATCTACTTTACCGACGGGCGCATTGCTTTAGCTAGCGGCTGGCGCGGCCAGGGTAGGGCCGTGCTCTTTGCCGTTCCTCTCGACCTAGAGTGGAACGATCTGCCGCTGAAAGGTGCTTTCCTGCCTCTCCTGCATCGACTGGTGCGCTACCTGGCTCTGCCGCCGGACCATCGCACAGAGTACTTAGTGGGCCAGACGGTGCGCCACTACCTGCCCGACGTCCCAGTGCGCAGCCACGTGCAGGCGGAATCCCCGTCCGGTCAACGCTTCCATCTCGAAGCCGAATTGGTCGGCGGTAGACATTTCTGGAAAATTCCGCAGGTGGAGGAATCGGGTTTGTGGCGCTTGTGGCACGAAGATAAATTGGTGGACCTCTTCCCGGTCAATGTCGACACGCAGGAATCCGATCTGGCCCTGGTGGAGCGGGAGCGTTTACTGCTGCTCTTTGGTGCCGAGGGTACCCACTTTGTGATGCCCGGCGACGATTTGCGCCAGCAAGTTATGAGCAATCGCTATGGGAGAGAATTGTGGCGCGAGTTTATTTTGTTGGCGTTGGTGTTGTTGATGTTGGAGCTATGGGTGGCGCGAGCTCCCGGTGAGCGCAAGGTGGCGAGTGTCCATTCGCCCTAGAACTATTCTGTACCCTCTTCGTCCTCTTGCCTAAAAGAAGCAAAAGTATAAATGCCGTAATTGTGCCCATCGGCCCAATTGATGCGGATGCCGTAGCGCCCCACATAATCGAAACTCTGCGCCTGCGCCGTGGCCGTGATGGCTGTATCGCTGAGCAGGTTCAGCTCTAAGGAATCGGCGGCTGGCTCTTCCTGCTGGCGCAATTCGCGGCAGGTGGCACAGGGACAATTTTTGCGTAGATCTACTAGGTTAGAGCGGCTCTCGCTGCCGTCCTTCCAAATAATCACCAATTCGGCGGCGTCTATATCTATGCGCGTGGGACGATTTTTTTTTTGGTTCATAATTAATAGGGTGTGCCCACGACCTGGGCATGCAGTTCGTAGGCGTAGGCGTCGGTGATTTCTACCTCGACGAATTTACCTGTTTCGGCGGCGCCAAAAACGAGCACCTGGCCGTCGATTTCGGGGGCGTCGCGTTCCATGCGGCCCAGGTAGGTACCTTCATCGTCCTGGTCGTCGATCAGCACGATCTGGCGGCTGTTGACCAGTTCGTCGTTGATTTCGGCAGAGACGCGTTCCTGCAATTGGCTGAGGCGGCTGTAGCGCTGCTCTTTTATTTCTTCGGGCAGCTCGCCATCCAAACCGTAGGCCGATGTGCCCTCCTCGGGCGAATAGAGAAAACCAGTGACGTGGTCGAAGCGAGTCGCTTCGACAAAGTCGAGCAATTCGGCAAAGTCGTCCTCGGTCTCGCCGGGAAAACCCAAAATAAAGGAAGAGCGCAGGCCGACGCCGGGCAGGCGCTGGCGCAGGCGTGCCAATAGGTCGATGGTTTTTTGTTTGGTAGTGGCGCGCTTCATGCGCTGCAATACGGGGTCGGCAATATGCTGCAGTGGCATATCGATGTAGGCGCAGGCTTTATTGCAGGTGGCGTAAAATTCGATCATTTCTTCAGTCCAGAAGGCTGGGTAGGTGTACATCAGGCGGATCCAGTCTATGCCCTCGACCTCGGCGAGCTGGTGCATGAGCGGCACCAATTGGGGGCGTCCGTAGAGGTCGGCGCCGTAGCGCACCGAGTCCTGCGAAACCAGCACCAATTCGCGCACGCCGGTGGCGGCCAGGCGCGTGGCCTCGGCAACCAGGTCCTCGACGGGTTCGCTCTTATGGCGGCCGCGGATGGCGGGAATGGCGCAGAAGGCGCATTTGTGGTCGCAGCCGTCCGAGATGCGCAGATAGGACCAGTGGCGCGGCGTCAGGGTGGCGCGCGGCGGATCGGTGAGGTAGTGGCTGCGGCTGCGTTCGAGGGTCTGGTCGACGTGGCGAACGATGTCCTTCTCCTCCTCTATGGTGAGGATCTGGTCGGCTTCGATGAGTTCGCTCTTCAGTTCTTCCTCGTAGCGCGTCGCCAAACAGCCGGTGACGATGACGCCCTTGCACTTGCCTTCTTCTTTGAGACGATGGGCCGCCAAAATGGCTTCGATGGATTCCTCTTTGGCAGGTTCGATGAAACCGCAGGTGTTGACGATGACGACGTCGGCGTCTGCGGGATCATCGGTCATCTGGTAGGCATTGCCTTGGAGTAGGCCGATCATGCGTTCGGAGTCCACCGTGTTTTTGGGGCAGCCGAGGCTGACTAGGTGGACTTTCTGGGACGTTTCAGTACTCATAAAATAAGCCTAGCATATGGAGATAAAGGTACACCATATGAAATTAAGGGTGATTTTTCTGGACGTACTCGACACTCGCCCGCACTTCGTCATCGTCGATACCTTCGATGATTTCGACGCGTCCGATCTGGCGGGGGAGGATGAATTTGGATTTGCCGCCGACGCGTTTCTTGTCGGCGTGGGTGCGTTCGACGATGCGCTCGACCGACACTGCGGTGAGGCCTTGGGGGATGCCGAGGCGCGCCAGCAAGTCATCTTGTCGGCGCCGCGCCTCCTGTGGCCATAGGTTGCGCGCCACAGCGATCTGGCCGGCGGCGATCATGCCCAGAATTACTGCCTCGCCGTGGCGGTACTGGTATTCTGCTGCCGCTTCGATGGCGTGGCCGACTGTGTGACCATAGTTGAGGATGGCGCGCAGGCCCCCTTCCTTTTCGTCGGCTTCGATCACGGTGGCTTTGATTTGCACGTTGCGGGCGATGAGCCAGTCGAGCTCTTGCGCGTCGAGGCGGCGCTCGACGATGTCTTCGATATGCTCCTCGAGAAAAGCGAAGAGTTCGGCG
>Ga0114999_10006169_pt1 | contig 13901 bp, 8 predicted proteins | sample ArcticOcean_MG_C_3_FD_89820 | JGI IMG/M metagenome (GOLD analysis project Ga0114999, IMG submission 89820) | Marine microbial communities from western Arctic Ocean - ArcticOcean_MG_CB8_126 | ecosystem: Environmental > Aquatic > Marine > Oceanic | place: Arctic Ocean: Canada Basin | collected...
CATCCGGGGAAAGTTCAGAGACATTCGGCAAACATTCGACCATCTGGTAAACTCCTTACCAGACGCTCCTACCGAAATCACCAAATCCAGTCCATACCAATCGCCGGTGAGTAGTAACTTTTTAAATTCTAAAACCGCGGAATACGCTCCGAAGACTCCGCTTCTCCCCCGGGCACCCCGCAGCCATTGTGAATCACTGAGCCGCCCTGCATGCTGATTGACGACACGTGCACGCACGGACACACTCCACTTCAGGTGAACAGTCGGCGCCACTGGGTCTCTTCCGGTCTCGGGGCGCAGGGCGACTCGCATGACTCACTGGGAGGTCATACTGTGCCCGTCGTTGAATTTCTACGCTCGTATGGCGCTCTATACGCAGTGGCCCTGGTGATAGGAATTTACTGCGGAGTCAATGCGGCAACTCAGTCAATAATTGCTCCGTTTGTACAGTTCGTATTTTCGTACGGAGCTGCAACCTTCCTCGCGTTGTGGGCTTGCAGGGATGCACGTTCTCGCCAATCCACTCCATGCTTCGATTTCGGTATGTTCGTGTTTTTCACATGGTATATCACGGTTCCAGCCTATCTTGTTGTCACCCGCGGCTGGCGTGGCGTTCTCATCGCTTTCACGGCAGTACTCACGATTTTCGTTGTGACAATTACCTCCACGATTGTTCTATTCGTGCTCGAAGGCATTTTTGTTTGAGCCCGGTAGATCCAGATGCGTCTGCCTCAATCGATGCATCACTCCTCTTCCAGTACCACGGAAGTTTGTGTCTCCGCTTCGCCCGACTGATCTTGCTGCGAACTTGCCGATTGCGGTACAACGTGTCTCTCTACGGCGCAACCGGACTGCGCCGAACGGATTCCGACGTTTCGGACCCCTTGCGGCAGGGACGCCATGCGATTTTCGTTCGTTCGATCTGGATTGGTACGTGCTGGTCGGTTTGTCGGCTCGCAAATGGGAACGGCCTTCCTGTTTGGCACGATTGGCGGCTGTTTTATTGTTAGCTGGTGCCACCAGTTAACAGCCGTGCTTGGCCTGTCGCTGACAACGACGACGGCAGCCGCTCTGTCGCTGGCGATCGGAATCCAACTCGCGTGGAGACGACCACGGCCGCACGTTTCCGGCGGAGAAGCCCCACTGGGGGCGTTCGCGTTATTGTGCCTGGTACCGGCCGCGTGGAGCATTGGATTCGTCTGGCTGATGCAGATGGCCAATGCATTGGTCGGGCAATTCTCCGTGGAGACACTCGCCGCTCCCGGTCCGCGATTGTTGCTTTCGTTCGCAATCGCATTTGTTGCGATCACTTTGCCCGTTTACGCAATCACTCGACTGCCAATTCAGCTGGTCAACCTTTGGCCTTGCCAATCTGACGGATCGAAATCGGGCAACCGACTTCATTCCGTTTACGTTCCGTTTCTGCTTGGGATGGCGGCCGGAATTCTCGGCGATGTGCTGCTGTTGGCACCATTCGTTGGCCTGCAGACAGTTTCCTACGCTGCTGCAGTCTGCACGACCGGACTGTTTGTACTGGCATGGAAGAACACGTCAATTCCGACCGCAGTCGAACAAACGTCAACACCCACATTACAACCGCAACGACGGCGGCATTCGATCGCCTCGCATGCCGACTCACTCTGGGCCGCGAGTATCGTCGTGTGTCTTGGTGGACTCGCAGCAATTGCAACGCGGCTGACACATCAACTGATGCCGACCGTCGGTTTTCTCGTTTGGACAAAATGGGCCGCCGTGCTGTTCACTGCTGCGATGGGAATGCTCTGGTCTGCCCGTTGTTTGCGAACACAAGCCTCAGCGCAGAAACCCGGTATCTTGAAGAAACCGGGTTTCTCAAACGTAACCAGTTCGCGTACGACTTTGCGATGTGGAGCCGCCCTGTTGGCGGCTGGCTGGTGCGGTGTGTTGCCACTTCTCTTCTCCTGGCACGTCGAAGGGATGTTGCTGCTGAATTCCTACGTGTCGTCGGTCTGGCTGCAGGTTGTGTTGCGGTGTTTGATTGTGTGCAGCATGCTCGCGCCTTTCGGATTTGCGTGGGGAATGCTGGCGGCCGCGCCACAGCGTCAAGCGAAAGACGAATCGGTCGGAAGCTTTCCGCAGCTCTTGCTGTTCAGTTTCATCGCCGGGCTGCTCGCCGTGCGATGGTTGTTGTTACCACGATGGCCGTTGGAAAACTTGCTGCCGTTTGTCTCAATTGTGCTCGCAGGATTGGCTTTGTTCCGCTGGCTGGTAACACGCGAACTTCCGAGCGGTCGCCTCGCGCGGGCAAGCATTGCCTCGCTGCTTTGTCTGGCGGCGCTCTCTCCGTTCGTCCGCCAACAGTACAACCCGGCCGAGTCGGCGCGGCTGCTGTTTTCGACGCAGGTCTTCCTCGCAAAACGAAGCGGCCTGCAGGGGCAACTGTTGCCATACATCGATGAAGGACGCCTGGTCGCCCGACAAGAGGGTGAGCACGGAACATACACACTCTGGAGCATGCGCGGCACTCAGCTGCAACTGCGCGAGAGCGGAATTCCCAAAGCGATTGTCAGCAACAACACGCGTATCTGCCCGCAGTTTTCGGCCGACGTGATGCAGGCTGCATTGCCGTTGGTGTTGCACGAAAACCCACGAAGGACGCTGCTGCTGGGATTACAAGGCGGGGTCACACTCGATACGTGCTTTCATTTTCCGTTGCGCCAACTGACGTGCGTAGAAAGCGATCCGGCCCTGATTCGCCTGGTGAAAGACAAGATACTGACGGCAGAGAAACGCGACCTGTTCGCTGACGGTCGAGTGAGAATGTTGCCTCTCGACCCGACATTGGCACTGGCCGCCGACGACGAACCGTACGATGTCATTATCTCGTCGCCCGATCAGCCGGCGCTTGCTCAATCGACGCCGTATTACACGTTGGAGTTCTATCGTAATGCCGCCAACAAACTGACAGATGACGGAATATTTTGCCAACGGTTTCAATATGTCGATTTCGGTCCCGAGCCTTTGCGTGTCGTCACCGCAACCCTGCAGAAAGCGTTTAGCACGGTAACCGCCATCGAGACGGCTTCCGGCGAACTGGCGCTAGTGGCCACCAACTCGCAGAAGGGCCTGATGCGCGAAGGGTTGATGGCGCGACTCGAAGCAAATCACGTCCGTAACGTCCTGGGACAATTGGGCTGGGACTGGGTCGTGCCGCTGAATCTTTCGGCATACCACCCGACGACCCTGAAGAACTTTGTCGCCGAAACCGATGCCGATTCCAACACCGCAGCCAACGGCCACCTGGCACACCGGTTGCCGTTGGAAGTCATGCGATGGGGAGCCAAGTGGGAAGAAATCCGCGACGTGCTTTCGAGTCGCACGGGTAGCCTGTTGAAGTGGAACACCAGAGACGATGCCAGTGATGCGCTGTTGCGACTGGAAGAGATTTCCGGTCAGCGCAATCTGATTACACGTTATCCCGACCGCAAATGGGCCTATCGCAAAACGCTCCGCGAACGAATGAAAACGAAGTCACGAACGGTTATCCAGCAGGTCAAAGGGGAAGGCCCAAAACGTAAGTTGCATCCCGATGACAAACGGCGGAAGGAATATTTTTCGGCATTAGGCACGGCGGTAAAAACCCCGAATGCCACCAACATTCAACACATTGCCGAATTCTCACACCCGTACGATCCACTGGTGAGCTTCTTTCTTCACGACGAAATTGTGAGATTGTACGATCGCACCGAACACCCTGATCCACAGGCCGAACTGGAACATCGACTCTATCTGGTGTACTACTCCGACCCGCGCGATCGCTCGGTCCGCAATATTGTGGCCGCGCTGAATCTGCTGGTCGATCATCCGCAGGCTGTTCCCAATGCATTGGCGCGGCGCGACCATTTGGATGCGCTGCTGCAAATGCTCAAATCGCGCTGGCACGGGCGAGGTGCAGGAGCACCAATTTTCAAAAATATCGCTCTGAACGATGTTGCCGAAAGCGTGTCGGCCACAGCGGCGGCCTTCGCGGCGATGGAGAAGCTCTACACCGACAACAACCTCGATACCGACAAATGGCATGCGCGAAAACGCGTGTTAGAACGAGCGTTGTTGCGACCGCTGCGAACCTACCGCACGCAACTGCTGGCACAGCAGCCCAAGCCGACAGGCATGCCGACCGCAGGCAAACAATCCAACGCGAATTAGTACCTGTAAGACGCGTCAATCAGTCGATGGGTGCCACTGGCGTGTCGCCAGTGCCTACCGCATTACACTGGCGACACGCCAGTGGCACCCCAACTCGGCAATCGGCATCTGGTGCGTGACAAAGACCTGTCATGCGTACCAGCCGAAACGAGCTTCCCTGCCGTCATCGCATACGTTACGCTGTATGTAATAAACATCGGTTGATGTGATGTGAGAGAGGCAGCAACGCATTGCTCGGCAAACCACTGAAATCCCGTAGACGGTTTCTCCGCTCGACGTTGTCGGCCGGCGGCGCGGGGTTGTTGCTGGATGACGTCCTGCGGCTGCAGGCAGCCCCCAACGCTGGCGACTCACCAAGCAACGGCAGAACTACCCCGACACCCGACACAGCCGTGATCCAGATTTGGCTGGGCGGTGGACCAAGCCAGTTTGAGACATTCGACCCCAAGCCTGGCGCAGCAGCTGAAATTCGCGGACCGTATTCCGCCATCGACACGAAACTGCCCGGCGTGCAGTTCTGCGAAAAGCTGCCGATGCTCGCACAAGCTGCCGATCAGGCCGCCATCCTTCGCACGGTGTCTCATACCACCAACGGACATTTCGTCGGCTGTCATTGGTGTTCGACCGGTTATCCCGGTTTGACCGGACGCACGACACATCCATCATCCGGCTCGATCACGTCGAGATTTCGCGGCTCGTCACAAACAGGGCTGCCGCCCTACGTGTTGCTGTCGGAAGAACAGACGCGCAACCCGGTCATTGGCACGGTGATGGGGGCGAGCTACCTCGGCGCAGGACAAGGTCCATTCACTATCCTGCAGAATCCATTTCAAAACGGTTTTCAGCCAAGTCCGGTTCGGGCCGCAACATCGAACCTGAAGCTGGCCGACGACGTGACACTGGACCGGGTGAGCGACCGCCGTTCGTTATTGGCCGAACTTGATCGCTTCGCACGAAACGCGGACGCCACGCGAACGATGACCGGAATCGACCGCTTCAATCAGCATGCGCTCGACATGGTCACCAGCGGCGCAGCACGACGTGCCTTCGACCTCAACCAGGAGACGCCGGCCACGCAAGATCGATACGGCCGTCATCGCTGGGGACAAATGGGACTGCTGGCCCGAAGGCTCGTCGAAGCGGGCGTGACGTTCGTCACAATGAACACCGCCCCCGATTCCCTCTGCTGGGACTGGCATCTCAACATTGTGAATGACAAGCGCCCCGCCGACGGCTCGAACGGCCCCTCGCGCGGAATGGATATTTCCGGGCCGCCGCTCGACCAGATGCTCGCCGCATTAATTTCCGACCTGTACGAGCGCGGCCTCGACAAGAAGGTGATGTTGATCGTGTGGGGCGAATTCGGACGCACGCCCCGCGTCAACAAAACCGGCGGCCGCGATCACTGGGGATCGCTGATGAGCATCCTCATGTCCGGAGGCGGACTGAATGTCGGACAGGTCATTGGTTCCTCGACCAAAGCAGGCGATGTCCCCGCCGACCGGCCCGTCAGCCCAACCGACGTGCTGGCGACCATGTACAGGCATCTGGGCATCGACACAACACAACATACTGTAACCAACGCCGGTCGCCCCATTCCGATTCTACCCGACGGCAAACCGATCCGCGAATTGATTTGAGACTACCGCATTCGTTTCAGATAGCACACCGTTATGGACAGTTCACACAGCAATCGAATCGTTCCAGCACAGCGTCACTCTACGATTGACGGTCTGGGTGGATTGGGTGCCACTGGCGTGTCGCCAGTGCGGCGTGGTAGGCACTGGCGACACGCCAGTGGCACCCGTCAACAGAGAATTAAGTCGACACTGAAGTCACTCACAAGCTGCCTCACTGCAGTCGCCTGGCTGGTCGCACTCGCGTTTTCCTCGCCAGTGCTGGCACAACCGAATCCCACCCTCAGTTCCGTCTTTCCACCTGGTGGCCGTGCCGGCACAAGCGTCGAATTGACGGTGGCTGGCAGCGGTTTAGCAAAACTGACCACCCTGCACTGCTCCAGCGCAGAGTTGACATTTGAAAAAACCGGTACCAACCGCGTGCGGATCAATATTCCGCCGCAGACTCCGCCGGGCTGCTACGATTTGCGGGCCATGTGTGTCGATGGACTGAGTTCACCGCGAGCATTCATCATCGGCACACGCGAAGAATTACTCGAAGCCGAGCCAAACGAATCGATCAAGACCGCCACATCGGTTCCGTTGAATGCCGTCGTTAACGGGCGCATCGAAAAGAAGGGCGACATCGACCAGCTTCGGTTTGTTGCCAAGCAGGGACAACACATTGTCGTTGAGTGCCAGGCAGAGCGAATCGATTCGCAGCTAAGGGCCGTCCTCGAAGTGTACGACAGTTCGGGAAAACGACTCGCGGTTAACCGTGGCTATTTCGGCATCGATCCGCTGATCCATTTTCGCGTCCCGGCCGACGGATCGTACATCGTGAAAGTCTTCGACCTCATCTATGGCGGGGGTGCCGACTATTCCTATCGCCTCAGCATCGGCAATACGCCGCGCGTGATTTTTTCACATCCCGCCGTCATCCAGACCGGCAAGACAACACGGGTGACCCTGTATGGCTGGAACCTGACAACGAAAATCCCGCCCGCTCAGGCCAGCATCGCAGGTTCCGCAGCAACGGTTGATAACTCGTTCGACCACATCGAAATCGACGTAACTCCCCCCGCCGATGAAGGGTCGCAACGGGTACGCCTGCAATCCAATCAGCTCGCCGTTGACGGTTTTGCGTTTCACTTTCCCGGCAGCGACGAGCCAATCCAAATCGGCGTGACCGACGTGCCTGTCGTTCGCGATCAGTCGGCTAATTACGCTCCCGATGCTGCACAATCACTTTCGATTCCCTGTGAAGTCAGCGGCCAACTCATCGATGGTGACGAACGCGACTGGTACGCCATCGATGCCCGCCGCGGCGAAGTGCTGTGGCTCGAAGGATTCGCCGCGCGAATTGGCGCGCCGATGGATCTCGACATCAGCGTACTCGACTCGTCCGGAAAGCGCGAACTGGCGCGGTTCCGCGACGAAGTAAAGAACATCGGCGGCAATTCGTTTCCGACCGCCCATCTCGATCCCGCCGGCCGCTGGGTCGCCCCCGCCAATGGTCGTTATCTCATTCTGGTCCGCAACTTAATCGGCGACCTCTCTCGCGATGCGCGGCGAATTTATCGGCTCAGTGTCCGCCGCGAAGAACCGGACTTTCATCTCGCCCTCGTCGATCACCCGGGGACTCCAGCCGCCCTCAACGTGCGACGCGGCGGCCGCACGACTGTGGACGTGCTGGCCTTTCGCAGCCGCGGAATGACCGGCACGATTCGTGTCTCCGCCAAAAACTTGCCACCCGGAATCCAATGCCCCGACGTCTATCTCGGCCCCGGTATCAACCGCGCGCCGTTGACGCTTTCGGCCACAGATTCTGCGGAGGCACTCATTCACAACCTGCAACTCGTCGGCCACTCCAAACCGGTTGGCGGTTGGGATCAAGAAGCAACAGTCACAGCACAGCAACCCCACGGTCGCAAAGTTCGCGGCGGGACCGTCATTCGCACGGGCGCGCCGAACGGCTCGGCCCGGTTGACTTCCGAAATACCATTCGCCGTCACCGCTGAAGCCCCGCTGCGAATTACCGCCGACGGAAACGAAACGCGATCGCACGATTTGTACGGTGAAATGAAGGTCCGGCACTCACCGGGCGGCATTCTCGATGTCGCCGTCCAAATCGATCGCCGCGACGTGTCGTTTCAGGCGCCGGTTCAACTCGTCGGCGTCGGGCTGCCCGCCTTAATTCGTCATCAGGCTGCGACAATTCCTGCCGGCCAAAGCAAAGGTTATGTCAGTTTTCACCTACCACCGACACTGCCAGTCGGCCGCTACACCATTGCCGTCAAAGCGGTAACCACCGTGCCTGCAGACAAAGCCAAAGGGAAGCCGCAATCGGTGACGGTTTTCAGCAACCCGGTGACGTTCGACGTGCAGCCGGCAGCCTTTGTCGTCGAGATCGACGCCGACGCGCCGAAACAAATCGGGCGAGGAAAGGTGCTTCAGGTCAAATACTCGGCACGACGAATCAACGGCTTCATAGGCAAAATTCACACGGAACTCACCGCACCGGAGAAAGTCATCGGCCTGCGAGGACGCGGGGTGACGTTCGTTGGACAAACCGATAGCGGGAACATCCAGATCATCGCCAACACCGACGCTCCCTTGGGGCAGCAACCGTTTGTGCGGTTCTACGCCATTGGCGTTGTCGAAGATCAACCCGTTTTCCACGGCAGCTGCTTCTTGAATCTCGAAATCATCGAATAGCACAAGGCGACACGATGTCGATACGACACCCGAAAACTCACTTACATCGCACTTGGGCCAGCGCATATGCGGCAGCCGTTTGTGCGTTGCTTGTTGCCACCAGCGTGGCCGACTTGGCAAACGCCGCTGACGGTCCGCCGGTGAGTCCCCGCGGCAATGTCGCGCCGCCAGTTCAGTTTCTCAACGATGTCGTCCCGTTGCTGACGCGATTGCATTGCAACAGCGGCGGCTGTCACGGCAAGGCAACCGGGCAGAACGGTTTCAAGCTTTCGTTGTTGGGATTTGAGCCGGATTTCGATTATGCCGCGCTGGTCAGCGAAGCGCGTGGCCGCCGACTGTTTCCTGCCGATCCCAACCAGAGCCTGCTATTGACCAAGGCGACCGGCGTTGTGCCTCACGGCGGTGGGCGGCGACTCGATACTGATTCCGACGATTACCGAATGCTCCGCGACTGGATCGCCGCCGGCGCACCGGCGCCACGTCCGGATGATCCGCGACTCGTGCGGCTTGAACTCGAACCGAAACGCGGTGAGTTGCAGCGAAACTCGCAGCGTCAGTTGCGCGTCACAGCACACTTTTCCGACGGCACAAATCGCGATGTCACCCGGCAATCGGTGTACGTCTCGAACGTGCCGGAAGTTGCCGATGTCGATGACAGTGGTCTCATCACCACGCAACCGCGCGTCGGTTTGTTTGCGGTGATGGTTCGTTTCGGCGATCAACTCGGTGCATACTACGGCGCAGTCCCGCGTGGGGATACGGCTCCCACCAATGCCGTCAAAGGTCCTGCGGAGATGTCGAAGATCGACCATCACCTGTTGGCCGGTTGGAACAGATTAGGTATCGCGCCATCGCCGCCCGCCGACGATGCCGCGTTCATCCGCCGTGCCAGCCTCGACATTTGCGGCACTCTGCCAACGGCCGACGAAGTCACTTCCTATCTCAACGACACACAAGCAGACAAACGCAAACGGCTAGTCGATCGATTGTTAAACCGTCCCGAGTACGCGACGTACTTCGCCTTGAAATGGGCCGACATTCTGCAGAATCGTGGACGCGGATATTCCACCAGCAAGCAACGGCCGGGAACAACTTTGTTCTCCGCATGGATTCGCGATTCGATTGCCACCAACAAACCGTACGACCAATTTGCGGCGGAGATTCTCACCGCATCGGGAAGCCAGCAACAGAACCCGCCGGCAATCTGGTACCGCTCGGTGCGCACTCAGCAAGACTATGTCGAATCGGTCGCGCAGGCGTTTCTCGGCGTGCGAATTCAATGTGCGCAGTGTCATCATCACCCGGCCGAATTCTGGAGCCAGGCGGACTATTACGGGCTGGCCGCCGTCTTTTCACGCGTCGGCCGCAAAGGCGGCTTCACCGATGCCGAGGTCCCCACCAACGAAATCATCTATTTGAAACAGGCGGGCGAAGTGCGGCATCCAAGAACGGGAAAGGTGCTCGGGCCGCGTCCGTTGGGCGGTCCCGACTTTGACCTTTCGCCATACGATGATCCCCGGCAAGCCTTCGCCCGCTGGATGACCGCGCCGGAGAATCCCTTCTTCGCCCGCACGATGGCCAACCGATTGTGGGGGCATTTCATGGGTCGGGGGATCATTCATCCCATCGACGACGCCCGCAGCACCAACCCCCCCAGCAACCCCGAGTTGCTCGACGAGTTGGCCCGCGAATTCGTCAAGAGTCGTTACGACATCAAACATTTGATCCGCCTCATCACCACATCGTCGGCCTACGGACTCAGTTCGGTTCCCAACGAATCCAACAGCGACGACCTGCAGAGCTTCGCCCGTTTCTATCCCCGTCGCCTCTCGGCGGAAGTTCTGTTGGACGGCATCAGCCAGGTACTCGAAGTGCCGACACAGTTTTCCGGTGGACCGGGTATCTTCCCACCCGGCACACGGGCCATTGGTCTGCCGGATGAAAACGTGCCGATGAACTTTTTAGACGTGTTCGGCCGCCCTGCCCGCACCTCTGCCTGCGAATGCGAACGAAGCGATGCCCCGGCGTTGGCGCAAGCGCTGGAACTGGTGAACTCGACAGAGATTCAGAAGAAGTTGACAGCAAAAGACGGCACCGTCGCCCGGCTGGCCGCCAGCGATAAACCGCCTGTAGAAATCGTCCGCGAAATCTTCCTCAGCACATTGGCTCGGCTGCCGAGTCCGGAAGAAAAGGCGGCGGCGATTGAATTTGTGAATTCCGAATCAGATCGCAGTGAAGCCTACCGATCGCTGCTGTGGTCGCTGTTGGCAACAAACGAGTTCCTGTTGAATCACTGAACCACAAAGAGTTGAAGCACAATGTCGGCACCGGACCGCCGAGAGGGTCATACCATGTTGAAAGTTTTCGGAAGCCAATATCGGAATTGCGACGGTTTGAGCCGCCGCAACTTCCTCGAATTGGGTGCGCCGCTGTTGGGGCTGGGGCTGGCGGACGTGCTGGCGCTGCGCGCTGCCGGAGCCAACTCAAAGCAAGCGAACGAGAAGTCGCACAACAAGAAGTCGCTGATTGTCTTCTGGACACACGGCGGCATGAGCCAACAGGACACCTACGACATGAAGCCGGACGCGCCGGCAGAATATCGCGGCATGTATCGCGCGATCGATACCACCGTGCCCGGCATCGTGTTGGGTGAGCGATTCGCGCAGCAAGCAACGGTGATGAAGCACATGTCGCTGGTGCGCTCGGTGCATCACGAAAATGGAATTCACGCGCCGTCGGCCCATTGGATGCAAACCGGACATTTCGGCCCGACTTTGGCCCGCAATGCGGCCAAATATCCGTCGTTCGGTTCGGTCATCGCCCGTGCCAAAGGTGCACATGGCGAACACATGCCGCCGTACGTCACCATCCCCAAATCCGAAGCCTTCGGCTATCAAGGGGCGGTCTATCTTGGCAAAGCCTACAATCCGTTTGAAGTCAACGCCGACCCGAATGCGAAGAACTTCAAGGTTGCCAATCTCGCTCCGCCGTCCGGGTTAACCCTCAAAAGTGTCGAATCGCGACGGCGGCTGCTGAAGAAGTTCGACACCCTGCGACGCGACATCGACAACTCCGGACTGATTGAAGGATTGGACACATTCAAAGCGCAAGCGCTGGAAATGGTCTCCGGCGAGCGCGTCCGCGAGGCGTTCAATCTGTCCGCCGAACCGGACAAGCTCCGCGATCGCTACGGGCGTCATCAATACGGTCAAAGCGCGCTGTTGGCACGACGGCTGGTCGAAGCGGGCAGCAGTTGCGTGACGATCAACACCGGCTACTGGGATCATCACAACGATATTGAAAAAGGGCTCGAAACTCATCTGCCGCCGCTCGATGTCGCGATGGCCGCACTCATCGAAGATTTAGATCAGCGCGGCATGCTGGATGACGTTGTGGTTTATTGCGCGGGTGAGTTCGGCCGCACTCCGATGATGAACGGCCACGCCGGCCGCGATCATTGGTCGAACTGCTTCACCACCATGTTGGCCGGCGGCGGATTAAAGGGCGGACAGGTTGTGGGCGCCAGCGAGAAATTCGGCGGCGGCGTGAAGGAACGCCAGGTGATTCCGCTCGATCTGATGGCGACAATTTACCACGCATTGGGAATCTCGCTCGACACCCATTACATCGATCCCGCCGGCCGACCGACAAGTATCGTCGGTCCAGGCCAACCGATTCACGAGCTGCTCTAATTGCGGACTTGGGAGGGCGACACCCAAGAAAGTGTATCGCCCCACAATTGCCGACGGTACAATTCCCGTAACGGGTCTTGTTCGCTTCGCCGTCGGCATGGAGTTCACCCACGATGACGTGTTCCCATCGAAGTCTGTCGCTCGTCTTCTGTAGTTTTCTGCTGTTCTGCCCGCAGCCGGCGGTAGCGCAGCTCACCGTTCAGCAGCCCGTCTTCGGCGTGGCCGTCGATGCGGATGGCGTGTTGACATCCAAGACGTTTCCCGCTCCCGGCGGCGCGCTTCGTTTGAAACGGCTGATGGCGGCCAAGGCGGCTCTGCCGGGCGACGTCGCAAAACCCTCTGCGTTTCGTAAGGTGTCGCTGGTGCGGCTGGCGGCGGTCATGCGGAAACGCCTCGATGCCGGTCAACCGCTCGATGAGACAATAAATCAATTGGCCGGGTTGCAGCGGGTGCAGTACGTCTTCCTGTTTCCCGATCAAAACGACATCGTGATCGCCGGGCCAGCCGAAGGCTGGATAAAAGTGGATTCGGGACGCGTCATCGGCATCACAACCGGCGCACCAACATTGCGGGTCGAAGACCTCGCCGTCGCCATGCGGGCGTATCCACCGAACGGGGCTGCTGCGAGATCGGTTGGTTGCTCCATCGATCCGACGGCACAGGGCGTCGCCCGGCTGCGTGAATTTCAGAAGACGGTTCCCCGCCGCATTTCCGACAGTCAGCGGCGGCAAGTTGGCCTTCGCATTCTTCGAGGAACGCGCGAGGCGCTCGGTATGGGAACGGTTCGTGTCTTCGGCATCCCCGCCGATACACATGCGGCCCTTGTTCTGCTCGAAGCCGATTACCGCATGAAACGCATTGGCATCGGGCTGGAATCGGCACCGGTGAAGATGAACACGTTCATTGGCAGTTTGAAGTCGGCCCGTCATTCGGCCTACGAGCGGTGGTGGTTTACGCCAAAGTACGATTGTCTGAAAGTCACCGAAGATGGTTTGGCGATGGAACTGGTGGGACAAGGCGTGCAATTGCTCGGGCAGCAAATGGTGGCCGATTCAACGGGCAAGCTCACCGTGGTGCCGGGCAGCAATCCCAGCCGAGCCAGCCAGTTATTCACCGGCGACTTCACCCGCAAGTACGCCGACATCGCGCGGCGACGCCCGGTGTTCGCGGAACTACGAAACGTGATCGACCTGTTCGTCGTCGCCGCCGCAATTCGCCGCCAAGGCTGGTACGGCCGCACCGACTGGGACGCAAAGACACTCCTTGATGAATCGGTCTTCCCGATCCAAACCCACCCCACACCACGCCAAGTGCCAGCCGTCTCCAACGCACTCTGGAAAGGACGAAAACTATTCGTCCCCTCCGGCGGCGTCACCATCATGCCCGCTTTGGCCCGCCCGGTTGAGAAAGAAGATTCCGACGTGGACATTCCACTGCCGGAGCGACTCACCAAGATAGGTCGTCCCCAGGCGCGAGATCGATGGTGGTGGGATTGATCGCGCGGCGTCGGAGGGCTTCGAATCGATTGGTCGCACTCCAACACGTGAAGGTCCTGGGTGCTGCGCTCCGCCTAGCAGCGTGTCCGGATACCGGCCTGAACCTGGATATCATTGGCGAAGTGTTGTATTTGGTGTCTGGTTGACAGGACATTCATTTTTGTTCGATGAACGGGTTCACGGATGAGTCGTAA